>WNGJ01000103.1_pt1 | contig 63485 bp, 48 predicted proteins | sample 5400611 | NCBI WGS metagenome assembly WNGJ01 (sample SAMN13153375, study PRJNA577476) | soil metagenome | isolation source: 40 cm soil or saprolite under Garry oak tree replicate 1 | place: USA:California | collected 2016-06-15 | reverse complement strand
TACTTGATCCAAATAAACCTATTAGTATAAACAAAGGCGGTAATATACTTTCGAAAAATATATAGAAAAGTAGTACATCTAATACCAAAAATACTGCTAATAATAATGTTTCTAGTAATAAAATTATTATTATATATGCTCTAATATTTTCTGATATAGATGTTCAATTTGATAATAATGAAATAGGTATTATAATAGTAGTTAATATAACAAAATATATAGATAAACCATCTATACCTAAGTAGAAATCAAAAGAACTTATTTGATGATACTCTTGAACAAATTGAAATTGATTGTTGCTAAAATCAAATAATATAAATATAATTAATGAAATAAATAAATTAAAAACAGATGTAGCTAAAGCTATATATTTTATACGTTTTACATGTACAGTCGAAAGTTCATTATACGTACTTGTTGATATAATAAATATACCAATCAAAGGTATAATTAGTAAAAGTAATAATAACATGGTAATAAATAAATAATAAATTCCCACTAAACCACTAAAATTATTAATTTTATATTTTAGGGTACAATGTAACGCTATATATATCTATATGGCAATATAAAATTAAATAACCACCTATAAGAAATATACTGTTTTTTAAGTATATTATTTCTAGCTCAACAGAAAAGTACGATAAATTAAAAGGCACAAAATATAATATGTTAAAACAAATGAAAGATTAACCAATAATTAGTTTAAAAATATACCTGTTCTTAAAGGGATTTCGACGGTTTTCTTTTAGATATAAAGAAATACTAGCTTGACGAACTCCTAAAACTCTTGCGGCTAAACCCACAGAAGGATATATATTAACTTTACTTAAGAGTAAATCAGTTACTTCTACGGTCTGAGAAGTTATTTGTTTTACTGTTTTTACTTATTTAGGTTTTACTTCTTTAGGTTTTCCCTCTTTTTTTGAATGTGTATCTTCCTAATACAGGTTCTATTTGATTTAGGTAACTTCTACTTGTTGTTTTGTTTGCTGACCCATAGAAAACTTAGCAATTGTTTCCTATGATTTAGGAATTGTTTTCATCTTAGCCTTAGTTTCCTTCGAATGTTTTCAACCACTTCCTCTAGAAGGGCTGCCCGGTTCCTTAAATATATTATACTTCGGAGATAGTAAATTTAAATCGTATTTTTCTTTTATCATGAGCTCATCAACTTCACAGTATTCAAGGATACTTAGACTAAATTAAGAATATATATATTTTAGTAAAGCCTTATTAATAGCCATGCTCGAATACCGTAATAGTCTGTTTATATTAAAATATTCAATAAACCTACGATTTAAATTCACAGAACTTCCTATATAACTTTTATTATTCATTAAATTAATTCACATGTAAATACCAGATTTACCCTTATTATCTTTTAAAATATCTAATTTACTGTGATCAACATTGGAATAATAAAGATAAGGTTCATAAATATTAGAAGAAAAATACCTAACTAAACTCAATCTGGAAAGAATTTGTACAAATGGAACTCCACTGAAATGACTTATGTTATATTCTCATTTTTTTTTATTTTTTTTTACCCACCTTCCAACCCGTCTTTTAAGACTCTACTGTTATATTTTTATTATATGTATTTTTTTTTAACAGATAATAAAAACACTAGTTATATAGAATATACAAAACACTAGACAAATTTTGCATAAATTTAGTTAAAATCCAATTTTAAATGATACCTATATATTTAATATAAAATACTATATATCTATACTATACCTAAATATCATACCTATTAATAATATTATCCAAAATCTCATCAGTAAAATTATCAACAGGTATAAAATACATTGTTATATTATCAAAATTAATATCTAAATTATCATAATCATAATCATAACAACAATCATAACAATAATCATCATAATTTTAAAACTGAATGTTTTATAATACTAAAAAATAATTCTTATTGAACTATTTTTTATATAATATAAATCACTAACACTTATAAATAAATCTATATGACTTTCTAATTTTTTTCTGAAAAACCAACCTTTTTAAAACTATATTTACTCATAATATAATCAATTTAAACATACTTTGAAACACTAGTTAAAAAATACCACCCAAAAATTACTATATACTATATAAAAATACTAGACAAAAAAAAATTATTGTTGTTGTATTTATATAATTGGGAATAATTTTTTAATGTAAATCTAATCCATCCTTAATGTAAGAACATGTTAATACGACAAATACCTGTGCTTGGATTTCATTTAAACCCTCCAGCCACCCGTCACTAAAAACACTACAAACTAAAATCTATTAATTATTATATCTATTTTTATTCATAGAATTTATACAATATTCCAGTATTTTGATGCTATCTACTGATAAATTATTAAATCCTTTTCCTAAATTATTATATAGTATTGAAACTGCAATTTTAAAATTCATAAAATCTTTATGTTTTTCACTATTTATATTATACTTACTAAAAAAGGGTAAAATATTATTACATAATTCTTTTTTATTTCTTACAACTAAATATCTCATATCACTACTATCTGATTTAATATTCCCACAACCTAATACTTCTATCATTCTATTTAATAATTCTACATCTCTTTTATTTTGAGCTATAGAAAGTGTAGCATCATAATTAGGTCATTTACTATTAGGTGATGGTCTTGAAATAAAAAATGAACCATCTGCAGCTACAAATCCTGCAATATAATAAGGATCTAATTTTAAATTATTTTTGATAATAATATTAGATGTATCAAAAGGGATTATGTCTGAAAATTCTTTAACTTTAAAAATAACAGCATTTTTTTTTTAACGCAGCTTTATGTAATAATATTTCTCTATAACCTTTTAAAGTTACATGATCATTATTTTTCATAATTGTTGCTACAGCATTAAATAAATAATAAGATACTATTTTAGTTGATTGTAAAGGATATGCTTTAAAGTGAGGTATTATTACATTTATAATATCTGATAAATTTGTTACTCTATATGAAACATAATTTTTAGTAATTATTATATTTCCTACATTATTAAAATATGCTTTTAATTTATATAATATTTCTATGTCGCTAGGATGTACTGAAATTTGATATGTTAATCTAACAGTATATCCAATTTTGGTTGTTTTAGCAGCTATAGTTTTTATTGTAAAACAACCTTCACCATCAGTATAACCTGTTACTCATCAAGGATCTAATAAATTATTATTTACAATATTTGAAGATATACTTCTTATTTGTTTAGTAATAATATCATTTAATAATGTTTTTTTATATGTAAATATATTTAACACTCTTTTCATATAAAAATTTAATGTAAGTCTAATCCGTCCTTAATGTAAGAACATGTTAATACGACAAATACCTGTGATTGGATAAAGGCTATTGCAAATTCTAATCCTGAGAACGCTATTATAAATGCTAATGGTAGTAAACCTATAAAGAAGAATATAAACCCAGATGTCATGATATTATAAGTAAATCCACTTAATATTGTTAACAGTAGATGTCCGGCCACTACGTTAGCAGCTAATCTAAGTCCTAATGAGATATTTCTTGCTAAATATGATATAAACTCAATTAATACTAATAAAGGCAGAAGTCCAAGAGGGCATCCGCTAGGCACAAATAAAGCAAAAAATTTTAAACCATGTTTTTGAAATCCTAATATTGTTGCACCCAATACAACAGTAAAACTAAGGGCAAACGTTAGTATAAAATGTGATGTTGAAGCAAAACTGTATGGCACCATTCCTATTAAATTATTTATTAAAATAAATATAAATAATGCATATATAAAAGGAAAATAAATTTGTCCGTTTTTACTGTTTATCTGATTAACTACTATACTGTGTACAGTTGCATATAAAGATTCTTGACCTATAGATCAGTTATTTGAAACTACTCTAGAATAATTAGTAGCTATTATACTAAAAGAAAAAGCTAAAAAAGCACCTATTGTTAAATATAATCCTATATTAGTTAGAGAAATATGCATATTACCTAAAAGTGGGGCATCTAAACTAATCAGACTTCTTATTTCAAACTGATCCAAAGGACTTATAATAAATGATAAGTAACTATTCATATAAAAGCATATATATATATATAATTTAAAAATTAAAAAAGGAAAAGGATAAATATAAAAATTAGAAATTTAAAATATAAATTAATTTATGTATTTATATTTTGAAGGATACGGAGGAATTGAACCTCATATTCATGATTTGCAATCAAAACGCAGATCCATCTGCAACATATCCCTTATTTGGCTATATAAATATTTATATATATATATTTTTATATATATTTTTATATATATTTTTATATATATTTTTTATATATATTTTTATATATTAATATTTTTATATGTATTATCTACTCCGTAATACAATAATTATGATAGTTTATTATAAAAAAACTCGTAAAAAAAAAAACAATACATAGTATAAAATACTATTTTTATAGTGTATTAATAAGATAATAATACTACTAATATTTAATATTGTATAAATGCAATACCTAATTATATACTTAAAAATGCTACAATGAAGGCTAATAAACTTAAAATAATATAAACCCAGTTGTGAAAATATTATATGGAAAACAAACCATATAAAATGTTTAATAGCATATAACCTGAAAGGATATTAGCAACTAATATAAGTCCTAATGATACATTTCTATCTAAATATAATAAAAATTCTATTGTTTAGCCTCATAATCCAAAAAGACTAAAAAGCATCTATTCATCATCAGAATCTAAATCGTCCAATTGAGATTCTAGGTCAGTAAGTATTATCATACAAGCAGCCAACATTGATTGAGCTCTTTCGTTATTTGGCTCAACTTCTAACATTGATTCAAGTGAAGAAACCATACCCTTTTGCAGACGTATATCAGCTCTAAGCTTGTCCCCTGTAGTAGCGTCAGGGTCATCCGATAATTCTTCACGCTCTTCATTAGCAGCTCTGATGTCCTGAAAAACGTCATTAGAATCATCTTCTAATTCCGGAGTACCGGAATTATCAGAATTGTTACCGTCATTATCTGAATTATTACCATCCCCATGTACACTATTACCAGTATCATTAGAATTACCAGTATTATTAGAATTACCAGTATTATTAGAATCACCAGTATTATTAGAATTATCACCACTAACATTACCAGCATTTATTTCACCAATATTACCAGCATTATCTCCGTTACCTGATGACATCATATATGATAAAAGTTTTGTATCATATAAAATAAAGGATATGATAGAATTAGATATAGTTGCAGGAATATATACTAATAAATAATCAATCAGTAAAGAAACATCTAAATTATATAGATTAACTAATTTCTGTTTAATATAAAATCCACAAATTAAGCAAAATACCGGAATAACAATTTTTCTAAATAATCTAGTCATATTAATAAGATTACTAATGTTTACCTTCTCATAATAATTATTATTCAATATAAACTATAGATATATATTATATGTATAAGTTAATGAATTAACCATAATATAAACTAAAATGTTATATATAGAATATATAATATATTTGAAATAATTAAAAATAAAATACAAAAACACGTACAATAATTTATAAAAATATATTTATAGTATAGTACTATAAATTATTGCATTATATATAATATATATAATATATAAAATATCATATATATTATATAGCCCTTAAAATGAGTCGAACATTTATCGAATATTAACAGTATTCCGCTCTACCATTGAGCTATAAAGGCTTTAAAATAAATAACAATTTAACCACAAAAAGGAATTTAGGAAAAACAGGGAATTAATAGATTAATAGATTAATATTTAATCTACTATTTATAATTATATTTATAATAGTATTCACCCATGCGTATACACCAATTTTTCCTTTATTTTCTGAACGAATTAAACTTCGTTCAGGATCTTTATATACTTTTATAGCATATTTATATACTTTTAAAATATATTTAAGTAGCATAATACCAATAAAAAAATTTTTTTATAATTTAAATATTTAATTTTTTTTATGTTTAATTTTTATATATTATTATTAAGCAACATATAATAGTAAGAAAGCCATCATTAAAGCGAATAATCCAGTGGCTTCAGCAAAAGCAAAACCCAGAATTGCATATGCAAATAATTGTCCTCTCAGACTAGGATTTCTGGCTACACCTAAAATAAGTGCACCAAAAACTACACCAATCCCTACACCTGCTCCTATTAATCCTGTAGTAGCTAATCCAGTTCCTATTATTTTTGCTGCTTGTATCATTTTTTTGAATATATAATATTATAAAATATTCATTATTTTAGTTTAAACCATTAGTTAAAAATATAGTTTTTTATTTTATATCATTTTTATTTAATAATTTTACTAGTATCTATTTATTATTAATATATAATATTAATACTTTTATACTTTTAAATATCTTACTATTAATTATTATAATAACAATTATTATAATATTAATACTTTTAATATTATCTTACTATTAATTATTATAATAACAATTATTATATTTATAATCTATAATCTAAATATATTGTTTTTATAACTTAAGTTATAAGTTTAACTTTAATTTGTGTATTATTAACTATATAAAACTATTTAAATCTTATAATACATAAGAATGAAAAAAGTATTAATATTAAAATACTATTATCTGTTATAGATAAATATGGTATTAATACATAAAAAATTAAAGCAATTAAAATATACAAAGCATATGAAGTAATAACACCAGTATCCAAACTAGAAATAGATTTACTTAAACTTAGTAAACTTTTTTCTAAACCAAAAGGTCCTAATAACTCCACAGATCCTTTATCAATAACCTTAGTTGTTTGACCACCTAATTTCAAAATAAAATTAGTAATATAATAATTATAGAAAAGTTCTATTAAAAAACGTTGATTAAAAAAGCTAAATACATTATAACCAACTCTAGAAAGTTTAAATTTACTTAATACACCAGGTACGTTTTCAGATAATATAATAGAAATTACACTTAATGAAATTGTAAAAACTAAAGGTAACAATTTGAATAAAGTTGGTACACCAAATTCAGTATCTAACATAATTTCATGTGAAGGATGAATAAATAAAGCATTATCAGCAAAAAACCCTGAACCTAATCCTATAAATATATCTTTTGTTATATAACCAAATAATATAGAAAATACTGCTAACATTATTAAAGGAAAACTCATAAAAATATTACCTTCATGTGCCTGCTTATAATTAACTAAAGGTCCATTAGGATTAGTTAAAAATGTTAAATATAGCACTTTAATAGAATATAATGTAGTAAACATAGCTCCTATTGTAGCTATCATGTATACAACAGTACTAGAGTAATAGTATTGACCATATGCAGATTCAAGTATAAAATCTTTAGAATAAAATCCTGTCATAAAAGGAAATGCCACTAAACTAAGAGAAGCAATCAGCATAACTGAATAAGTTAGTGGTAAAAAAGGTCTTAATCCTCCATATTTTCTAAAGTCTTGATTATCAGCTACAGCATGAATTACTGCTCCGGCTCCTAAAAAAAGAAGACCTTTGTAAAAAGCATGATTTATTAAATGAAATAAAGCTATATTATAACAAGATAAACCTACGGCTATAACCATCATACCTAATTGGCTCATAGTTGAATAAGCTATAACTTTTTTAATATCTTGTTGGAATAGACCAATAAGTGAACTAAACACAGTTGTAACAGCACCTATGCATAAGCATAGCATTAACACAGTTGAGCTATATTCTATTAAAGGTGATGTACGCATTAATAAGTATACACCTGCAGTAACCATAGTAGCCGCATGTATTAATGCCGATACAGGTGTTGGACCTTCCATAGCCATTGGCAACCACACATGTAATCCAACTTGAGAACTTTTAGCCATAGCTCCTATTAATAAGCATATACCTATAATAGTAACAACCTTTTCATTAATATAAGGAGCTAATGAGAATACTGTGGAATAATCAATATTACCAAAAGATCATAAAATTGCAAACATACCAATAGTTAAAAAACAATCACCTACTCTATTAGTTAAAAAAGCTGATAAAGAACTTTGATTAGCTGCTATTCTAGTAAACCAAAAACAAACTAAAAGATATGAACATATACCCACACCTTCTCAACCTACAAACATTAGTAAAAAATTATTAGCTGTTACAAGAATTATCATCATAAATGTAAATAAGCTCAAATAACTAAAAAATCTTTGATTGTGAGGATCATGACTCATATATCCTATTGAATATATATGTACTAAAGATGAAATAATTAGTACAGGTATTAACATAGAAACCGTTAATGAATCAAAATGAAACCCTCATGACACATTAAGTGATTCCGAATCGATTCATCTAAATACTTGTATTGACACAGGTATATTGTTTAATCCGACTTCAAAAAAAGCTATTACAGCTAACATTGTCGTAATTATAACTGCACTACATGTTATAAATTGAGCTCCATTAACTCCAATTTTTCTACCAAAAAAACCAGCAGCTATTGATCCTAATAGTGGTAAGATAATTATAACTAGATACATTACTTAAATTCTATGGCAATACTTCCTCTTAATCTGTAAAAAGCAACTAATAAACCTAAACCTATAGCTGATTCAGCTCCAGCTATCGCTATTATATATATAGCATATGTTTGGCCTAATATATCATCAAAGCTAAGTGAACTTACTAAAATTAAAAACGTAATAGCTAATAGCATTATTTCTATTGAAATAAGCATTAATATAATATTTTTTCTATTTAATACAAAACCCAATATTCCTATTATAAATAGTATTAGTGATAAATTCATTATGTATATATTTATATAATATGTTTAATAATTATAAGAAATTGGAAAAATATTATAATTTTTATAATATTTTTAATTTTAAATGAGTAAATACTTTTTAAATACATTATATATTTGTTTTTATTTTTTTATTATATTCTTTATACCATATGCCTTTTTATAATAAAGGTATATTACTAGGTATAATTTCAAAACTATATAAAATACAAGGAATTAATATAATAAAAGCAATAACTACTGGCAGTAAAACGGTTCAACAAAATGACATTAATTGATCAAAACGTATTCTAGGGAAAGAAGCTCTAGCTCATATAAATATAAATATCATTATACAAGCTTTAAACCCTATAACTACACTGCATAATATACCTTCTACTAGCGGATTATAAGAAACTTCATAGTTATATTCATAATTAAACTGATTATTTGTTATACGTAATCAAGCATCAAAATCAATAAATTGTAAAAGATACATAAAAGGAGAAAGAAAGAAATTGAAATCAAATAAATAACCACCTAAAAATAATATACTATTTAATATACATATAAGTACTATACTAGCATATTCAGCCAAAAAGAAAAACACAAATATAACTGCAGAATGTTCTGTCATAAATCCACTAACTAATTCTGATTCAGCTTCTGCTAAATCAAAAGGAGCTCTGTTAGTTTCTGCAATGGATCCTATAAAGAATATAACAAATATAGGAAATAAGGGTACTATATATCAAATAGCTCTTTGAGCTTCTATAATTACAGTTATATCTAGACTACCAGCTAATAAAACAACTAATAATATAGCAGAACTTAAAATTAACTCATAACTAATTAATTGAGCTGTACTTCTTAGTGCATTATATTTTTCAATATAATTTGGACCATATCTTTATCTATAAATTAGTAATAATAAATTAAACTATATTTCATATTTATCTCATTTATCTTTAAAAAATTCCCAACTTTTAGCTAACAAAGGACTTACATCTGATGAGACTTTATGAGCTCTCATATCCTTTAACTCATAACATCTAGGAATTAGATGTAGTCTATTTTTTTTTAAAGATCTGACTGGATATTTTTTAAAATATTCAATAAGCTTAAGGATACCTTCTTTATTGGAAATGTATCATTTAAACCCATTTGATGTTCTGTCTATATAAATAGATCCGCCATATATATCAATTAAAGGTTGTAGAATTTCGCGGGTTTTTTGAGTTAATGTGATAGATAGCTGTCCATTAGCTTTATTCAAAGTTATAGAACCATCTGCATCGAAAAACCCTGATAATCAACCATTTTCATGTGTTAATTTTTCAGGATAAATCAAAGTAATTCCATATTTTAAACATATTTTGTTTAGTTGTATTAATCTATAAGAATTCCTGATTTCTCCGTTTATATCATTAACTAATGCTAAAAATCCCTCTTTATGACGTAAACTATATCTTAATGCTTTCGCACCAGATACAAGTTTTACAGATCCACCGTAAACATTTTTAATTATATGTAATGCATGTTCGTCTCTTATATCCATGGTAATTTCTAAACTAGCGTAACCGTTTTTAGTTAAATAAAAACTACCATCACCATCTATTAAACCAGCTAATCATTGATTTCATGATTTGCTCTTACCTTTTGGTTTTTCCGGATGATTTATTTTTATATAAGATCTATGATTTATATATATATTTATAGATAACAAACGTATGGCCTCTGAAGTTCCTAATAACGAGTTAAACGCTTTGGTTACTTGCGAATTGCCCATCTTTAAAAGAATTTTTACTTTAAAGCCCTTTAAATAATTATAAGGTGTTACATACAAAGTACCTAATAAAGTTAGAAAAAATTTTCTTATGGGTTTCTCGCTTACAGTTTGTTTTAAATAAAGACTCACGTCTTTATAGGGCCACTTTGACCCTAAAAAAGCATACTTAGAATTGGCAGATCAACCTGCTAAAAGTATACCATATGTAGACAATGAAGATACAGCTAAAATATATAGTATACCAAGATTATAATCCATTATTGTTAAACCAGGACCATAAGGTATAATGGCATAACCTAACAATGAAAAAATTAAAGTTATTATTGGACCAAGGAAAAATAATATTAAGTTAGCTTGTGTTGGAGATACATACTCCTTTAATAAAAGTTTAAGAGCATCTGCAAATGCTTGAAGAAGACCATATCAACCTACTGAATTAGGCCCCAATCTTCTTTGCATACTAGCCATTGTTTTTCTTTCAGCTATTGTTACAAAAGCTACAACTAATAAAGCAGGAACAACAACAATTAATACTTCAATTATAGATATTATTGTGGGTAAATATAACATTATATTTATTATAAGCTAAGTCTAAAGTTACAAGAATATATAGCTGCAAAAATATATATAGCTACAAAAATATATAGCTACAAAAATACATATACGTATATATGACATACTTTAGATGATTAGGTTAAATTTAACTATAGATTCAATATAAAAAAAGTTATACAATTTGAATATCAAATATAAATAAGTTAAATATTATTAAGAAAAGATATAAACTACAAAAAATATATAAATCATAGAAAGCTAAAAAAAAATGATTGTATATAACTGAATACAAGTAAGCCGAGTCCTGTTTATGTAATATTAATCTAAACAAAAGCTAAATACAGGCTTTTCAGTTCAAAGTAATAAAAGACTAATAAATTAATTTTTATTATGCTTAGTTTCTGTTAATCACCAAGGTTTACACCTATATTTTTAACAAGAATTAAAAAGATATATATAGATAGCTCCGGACTTCCCTATGATATTTTAAAAATATATTAACTAACATATTAAAAATAACATTTTACAATTTGTATCACAAGTTTTAATATATTTAATATATTTAATATTAAAAGTATATTTATAATTTATATATTTATTTAAAAACTTAATTTTTGTCTACTATCAATTTTTAACGCATTTTTACCTAATTCAAAAGCAAATCCTAAAGTCAATAATACAAAAAATATTAGCATAATAATTAAACCATATATATCGTTTGTATATCCACTTACAATATAAGGATATACTAGAAGTATTTCTAAATCAAATAATAAGAATAATAGTGCAAATATGAAAAAAGATATACTAAACTGAGTTCTGTTTTGACCTAAAAAATCCATATGTAAAACCTGATAAAATTATTCAATAACTATCAATTTTTTTTGATGTTTTTTAACTCGGCTAATATTTTACTTTGTTCTATTGCTTTTTGTGTTTTTTCCCTTTGAAGATCTTTAATAAACTCCCGCTTAAATTCCGCTAAATCCGATTTTAATTCACTAAAAGATGGATCTTTTTCCATAGTATCCACAATCCTATTTAACTCCTCTATGTTTTTAGCCTTCTGTTTGATATCCAACATTCTTTTTTGAAGTTCAAGGTATTCAGTATTACCTGTATAACCTAAACCGGATAAAATATTATTTAATTGATTACCTACAGCTTTTTTAAAAAATGGGGAATGTCCTGCCTCTTCTAATAACTTATCAGCACCAAATCCTAAACCTAAAACAGTAGCGCCAGCACCTCCAGCTACACATGCACCTTTAATACAAGTAGCTAATTTAAGAGTCAGAGATGCTATATGATCTATTGGTGAGTTTCTTACTTCTAATTTTTTATTTTTCCATAGGTAAACAATATAACCAATTTTTATAAAACTAATAACAGCAATATATATAAATTGGGTCATAGCTAATACAAATATAATTCATTTTATATAAGAATTATTTATTCAACCAGGTGAAGATAAAAATAATAATATAGATATACCTCCAATAACTCTAAAAATACGTATTAAAGGATAATTATGAAATTTATCAACGGAAGTAGGCAAACTAGGAAGATTTCAGGCTAATTTAACACCATAAATAAAACGTTGAAATAAAGTTTTTTGTTTTTTCATGTATTTATATATATAATTAGCGTCTGTCTACTTATATATCGTATACAAACCAGACTATTGTATAAGAAGACTTAAAAAAATCTTTTAAATATAAAGTGATCGAATATTTACTGTAAGCGACCCGAAGTATATCCCCAACAATACAGATACAGAAATATAATATATATACAGAAATATAATATATATTATGGTAATAGGTTAATCTATAGGATATATTTTATAAAAGTAATCTATACTTTAAATTACCCATAAAATATAAATTACTAAATCCCTCCACACAAAAGGTTAACCAAAAAAAATTTTTTTAATAAATATATTACATTACTATTAATATATGTAACAACTAAACCTATTATATCTTAGTTATTTTATACCGTCCTATATAAAGATTTCCACTGTTAACCTTTCTTCATATTGCCTTAGGATAAGTATTAAGTGATCTTGCCGCCTCAGCTATAGATACATATGATGTTGAATTATTAAGCTTTAGATCCCTAACCACAACAGGAGTCCCGTGCCCAGCTCCTATTCTAGCCCGAGTTTCTTTTGTAAGTACACGTCCTAATACCGCAGCTCTTATTAATGCTTTTGATTCAGTAGAAACTTTATGTCCTAAACGTGAACCAGCCAAAGCAAGAAGATTGTATTCTGGTTTATGTAAATCTATATATTTTTGTTCTATTTTAATAAGATTACTTGGTTCACAATATTCTAATATTATAACTTGAAAGTTACAGTAATCATATTTCAATAATGCTTTATAAATAGCACTATTACCTCTTGCTAGTTGTTTTGTCAAGAATTTTTGTTGAAAATATCTAGAGAGTCTTCGTGCTAAATTAACAGCACTTCCTACATATGTTTTTCCATTAACCTTATTTTTTCACATATACACTCCTGATTTTCTATGATTTTGTCCAATAATTAAATCTTTATCTAAATTAGCATTTTTATATATCAAAACAGGTAAAAATATATTTCCACCAGAAGTCGTATAGTATCTAACTTTAATTTTAGAAATACTAATTGTTCCTACCATTAATCCCCTTAATTTTTTTATTATTAGGGTTTAGTGTTAAAGTATTTAAATAATTAGAAGTTATACCACTATTTGAATTATTATTCTGTTTTGAACTTAGATTCAACGCGTTCTTACCTAATTCAAAGGCAAATCCTATAGTTAAAAGAATAAAGAATATAAGCATAATAACTAAACCATACACATCATTTGTATATCCACTTACAACATAAGGATATACTAGAAGTATTTCTAAATCAAATAACAGGAACAGTAGTGCAAATACAAAAAAAGAAACATTAAACTGAGTTCTATTTTGATGAAGAAAGGAATGAAAACCGCATTCAAACACACTATCTTTTTCCTGGTAAGGATTATGTGGAGCTAATATTAAATTAACTACTAATAATATAATAGCTAATAAAGGTATAAATATAAAAAAAAACGTAGTACTGGTCATATTTATATATTAAATAGTATTAGTGCTAATATATTTGACATACTTAATCATTCCTGTGGTATAAAGATGAAAAGAAGGATAATAAGGGTTAAAATAGATATAATTACACTTAAAGAACTAGATATTACAATATTATTAACCTTAAGCATTGTTTTTTTTTTAATTGTTTTTCCGTTACTAATAACGCAGTTTAAACTTAAGTCATTTAAAACAGGATTTAATTTGTAAGAAGGTTTTTCAAAGAATATTTGTTTTATAACAGCTAGGTAATATACTGCACTTATTACACTAGTTAATATAGCTACTAATGACATAAATATGTATCCATTATCAAGAGCTGCACTCAGAATCATCTGTTTTCCAAAAAAACCTATTAAAGGTGGAACTCCTACAAATGAAAATAAAGTTATACATAAACTTAAAGCCATCATTGGATTTATACAGTAATAACCTTTCAACTGACCTATAAGCTGTATAGGAGAAGTATTTTCATCTTGGTATCTGTATTTATTAACAACTTCTTCATTTTTAGTATATTTTTTAGTCTCAACCTCTTTTTTGTCTTCATACACATAACAATATAACGAATAACCTATACTAATTAATAGTATGAAAGCATTTAGATTTGATATAGAGTATTGTATTATATAAAATATAAATGCTTGTATAGATTCTACACTATGTATACTTAATGATAATAATATAAACCCTACATGTGATATAGTACTATAAGCATATAACCTCTTTATTCTAAACTGTCTTAAACCTACTACTGTACCTATAATTAAAGATATTAGAGAACTAAGTAATAAACTAGTAGTCCAAGTAAAATTTATGTCAAAAACTGATTTACTAGTATAATGTACTAATTCTAATAAAAATATAAATATAGATATTTTGGCGATTATGGCCACAAAAGTGGTTACTATGGTTGGAATAGCATCATACACATCAGGACTTCAAAAATGAAAAGGTGCTGCTGAAACTTTAAATAAAAACCCTACAGACATTATCAATAAACTTATATGTATATAATAAGGTTTGTATCAATACAGTATGTTAGTTGACTTATCAATCATAGAAACATCCATATCGGATATATTAATTATTATATAAAGGCTATCTAAATTAGTAGTACCTGAATTAGCATATAACAAACTTGTACTTAATAATATAAAACAAGAAGATAAACCACCCAATAAAAAATACATAAGACCACCAGAAGTGGCTGATTCTGAATTTCTGTATATTGTAGACAATAGATAGAGTCCATAACTTTGTAATTCTATTGATAAAAATATAGAAACCAAATCGTTTGTTGACATTAAAAATAAGGCCCCTGTAACTATAAATAATAATATTAGGGGATATTCTATTATTTTGTACTGTTCAGCCATTTTATTTAAAATACTTGTTTCATAATAAATTAATTTACAATATATTAATTTGTATAATGAACTGTATTCTTTAGTTTTTAAATTTCTAGGGTAAAAAGCTGTTAATACTAATATAATACTGCTTAATAATAATATAAAAATATGAAATACATTAGTAATACATGTGGCATGAAATAAACCCCCAAATAACCCTATACCGTTTTCCAAAAAGGAAAAATCTAAATTATTGTATCCTATTAAACAAGAGTAAATTAAAATTGTCATACTTATTCTTGAATATAGTATAGATTTATCTCGTCTTAATGTTACGGCATTCGATAATAATAATAATAATATTGAACTAATGATCATTTAAACAGTACAGGATTTGAACCTATTTATCTATAAAAATTATTTTTTTTTAGATTTTTTTATATGTTTTTTTATTTATTTTTTATTTATAGATAATTCTATTAAACTATTTTCTAATAAACTAGTTACAGGTACTATAACTAAAAAATATGCAAAATAAATTATTGTTGATATTTGTCCAAATTCTATGAACGGAGATTCAACGTGTTTAGCACCTAGTTGCATTAAAATTAAGAAATTGGCTATAAAAATATAAAAAGCTATTTTACTTAATGGTCTGAATTGTATACCTCTTGATCTGCTTAAATCAGTAAATGGCATAACTAATAATATTAATATTGCACTGAACATTGCAATAACACCCAATAATTTATTAGGTATAGATCTTAATATAGCATAAAATGGTAAAAGATCGATAATAAATCAACACACATACAAAAAAGTGTTATTATGTTTAACAATAAGTATGTGAATGGCAGCTTTAAAAACCTAATTTATATAACATTTCTTTAATAAAATATGTACCATCTAAGGATATTAAAATATCCTTAGATTCCTTAAAATATAAATACGAGGTTTCTTATCTCTGTTATAATGAATTGAACATTTAAGATTCAATTTATCTTGTAATGTAAACATTAATTTGTCCACATATTCATTAGAAAAAGAGTAAACACTTATATGTAATCCATCCCCATGACGACTTCCATCATCCATTATCCAAAAGGGGTTGATAGTTCATAAATATTACAGGGTACTCTTTTTACATTTAACAAATAAAACATTTCTCTAAATTCATTAAAACAGGGAAGTTGCATAGTTGTGAAAGATATATCACTATATATTTTATAGTTCTATTGTCTCTAATTAATCTAGATTGAGGTATATAATCTTTAACACAAAAAGGTATAAAGAAACTATATACATAATTAAAATATTCCTTATGTGCTATTGCAGTCTGTGCATAGACCAATCTAGAATTACCAGTAGTCTTACTATGTGGCCATCACCGAATAATACACCCATTAATATATCCTTTATATAATCAGGTATTGTTATTAAAATGTTTTCAGCTTAGGATAAACTTGTAACACCTTTTGTAGAACGAGCTGCAAAAAACATAATAACAACACATAAAGGGATAATGGGGTAAAAACAAGGTTGATTTTATAAATACATACATGTATATTTATATTCATTATATCACTATAATGTTTGGACTATATCTTCATTTTTAGTATTATATAAAATACTAAAAAGTCTCGCGTGTAGTCTCTGAAGATCCCATAAGATTCCAAAATCCTATGGTTTCCTGCTGATTGTCTATTAAATATAGGGTTTCCAGCAAATAGCGAGATTAAGTGACATCTTTTCTATCACTCAGGTACTATAGCAGCAGGTGTTTGCATAGGATTTGCCATAACATAATTTTCACTATCACCTAAAACATTAGGCATAAAGAACACAAAGGTTGATAATACCACTATAAATAAAAATATAGTTATTAAATCTTTAAATATATAATATGGTGCAAAAGGTATTCTGTCATAATTACCTGAAACACCTAAAGGATTACCAGATCCTGCACTATCATGTAATACAATTAAATGCATTAAAGCCAAAGCGGCTAATATAAAAGGTAATACAAAATGTAATGAGAAAAATCTATTTAAAGTTGCATTATTTACAGAGCATATGTGTTGGTAGTTACCATATTTAATATAAATATTAAATACTCTTATTACACCCAATAAATTTCTTTATTGATCGGACTATATCTTGATCTCTCCTATAATTTTTCCATGTGCGCTGTACTAAAGCTAGGCGGTAATATCTAGGGTTTATTTAGTAGTTTGAAGGTATTTTAATTTTTTCTGAATATCTAGGTATTGTACGTAATTGTTTTAATCATAGTAAATATTGTAATTTTTTGTTACCTAATAGCTTGACAGGTGCATTATTTAAGAATTTAATTACATTTTCCAATGATCTTACACTTGACACCTTCATCTTGTAACAATTTGTCTTATCAATGTACACAGTAGTGGTAAAGGATAGGTATTTACAAATAGCAGCTATCAATACTTGTCCATTTTTCTGAGCCATATCAAAACTAGCTACAAAATAATCTTCATTCTTGTTCAGTTTATATACACTGAAACAACCTTCAGCTTCTATAAATCCTACTAACCAAGCAGAAAAATACTGTGTATTTATGATAAATTCTACAGAATGTAAATTCACATCACTTCTAATATATTCAGGCAAATTATCTGAATATATAATACCTGTTATTAATCCGTCTCTAAATCTTAAATAATCATATTGTTTATTAGAAAACATAGGATATTTATCGAATACAGGTATTATAATATTTTTCAAATGGTTTTTATTTCTAATTCTTAAAGATACCATTTCTATTCCATTCCTGTTTCTAAAACTTACAACACCTATACCTAATATTTTTTTAATTTTATATATCAATTGTACGTCCCTAATAGATAATTCAATACCTAATTCATACGTTAAATATTTACCTTTTTTAGTGATGGAAAAAAATCCATCACCCTCAAATAAACCTACTAAATAAGCGTATGTGAGATCTCCTGCGTGTAGTCTCTGAGAGGCTTCTAAAGTATGCAAACTTCTCACCCCTGCTGGTTTTCTCCATGTCATTGCAATTTTTACGAATGTAATTGAGATAATAACCAAGAACAATTCGTATGCAAATCCTAAACTGGGAGATGTTCCAGCATTAAGCAGGATTTTTAACACTACGTCACCGTAGTGTGGTTCATCTATGTTTAAACCACCTCAAATAAATTCAACTATATCTTGTCCAACTCAAGGAATTGCACTCATAAGGTTAGTAATAACTGTTGCACCTCATAATGACATTTGCCCATACGGAAGAACATACAAACTTATTTTTATATAAAATATAAAAACTAAAATGACTTTGAATTCGTGCATTTTATTAGTCAATAGACTAAAAGTTCCGACTGTACATTAAGCAACATTTCAGTCACCCATTAGTGACCCAGTCTGTAGCGATTATCTATATAACCGACGGTCTTGTCTAAATAAGATTTTAACCGTTTTCACTAACATCGCCAAAGAAAGTTTATTTATACTTCTTCAATAACTCTGTCGAATTATTCCACTTTATTTTTATTTTTTTATAGAAATTGCATAAAAATTTTAACTTGTGGGACTATAATATGAATTAAACTTAAATTTATTTTTATTCCTTATATTTAACTATAAAACGTCTTTTTATTATTTTCTTTTCTGTTTTCAAAGCTCTTCTGATTGTTTTTGAATCACAATTTATACTTTTAGCTGCTTCTACAATACTAGGATATTCTCCAAAAACAGTATTATCTAAATTGTATAATATAATAGGTTTAGATTTCTTTTTCATATTTAACAAAGCCTGATCAGAATAAAATATTTTCTTTTTAGATAAAGCCTTATCTCTTATTTTCTCTATTGTTTCTAAAGAGAGTTTTTTATTTCTATTCAATTTACCTATTCTTTCACGACGTTCTATACTATAATTCAGCTTCATTTTTATACGATCTATTTCTGTGTGTTTATACCCAAAACTTGAACCAGCTTCTGTTAATATATTATAATTAGGCAAAAAAGACTTTAAATAATAATCCTCCATATCTAATAAATTTTTATTATTTTCTTTATTAACAATAAAAGGAAATAATTCTAAAACTAAGAAAGCAAAGTTAGAAAGACCGTATTTTTTTACGGCATGCTTTATTATTTTGCTTCCTCTAAAATATAACAAATGATTAGAAAATCTAGGATAAAATCTGTTAGTAGCAGCTGATCCTACATAGTAATCACCAGTTATTTTGTTAAAGATAAGATAAATACCACTAAGATTTTTAGTATCTTCTAATATTGTCTTCCTCATTTTATCTAAATGTAAATTTTCATATAGATATACGGGTTTTAGTTTATTATTTTTCAATAAGGTATCTAAAAGATTATTGCATAAAGTTGAGCTATAGTTTAATTGTTTATAAAAACATTGAAACGTACTAAATTTATATCTATTTGTATTAATCACACTTATAAAAATCATTTCTTCTTTTTTTATATTATTATTTATTTTAGTACCAATCTCATTATTCATATCACTAACATTACATATAATATCTGATGGTGTTATATTGCTATATATAAATAGAACACATACAAATAATATACTAATAAAAGAAATTACTTGGGTAAATTTTATTCAGAAATTTTTGGATAAGTTAAAATTGTCTAAATAAAATATAATAAAACTGAAAGTAAATAAAAGTGAAAATATGATAGTAAAATAAGAAAAATTTAAGTTTAATCCAAATCATTTTGGGCTATGTAAGTAACCCAGGAATGCTGTAGCCATCATTAATATAAATATAATAGTACCAATAATTCATACTAAAGTTCTAGGAGCTCTATAAGATCCATAGTATAAACCTCTTCCTATGTGTAAGTAAACTAAAAAGAAAAAAGCTGAAGCTGTGTTTGAATGTAAATAACGTATTAATCACCCGTTATTAACATCTCTCATAATATGTTCAACTGAATTGAATGCTTCTAAAACGCTAGGATTGTAATGCATTGCTAGCGTTACACCAGTAACTATTTGTATAACTAAGCAAAAGGCTAATAATGAACCAAAATTCCACAAATAACTTATATTTGATGGTTGTGGTGAATCTATCATGTAAGAATTAACCATTTTTAAAATGGGATGACTTTTTAATATTCTCATTTAAAAAAATAAATAAAAAATATATTTTTTTGCTTAATAAAAAAGAGTATTTAGTAAAATAAGCATTATAAAGTTTTTTTTCAATCTATGTAATATTTATGTAAATATTAAATACTATATTTCAAAATTGAAGTAATAAATTAACTTGCGAATGCCATAGCTACTTCAACGATAGAGTCTTGGTATTGATACCATTCAACGTTAATAAGGCCAATTAAACTTTCCATTTCTGTAACCACTTGGTCGGCACGACTTGTATGGCCAGAATCTTGGAAACTAGAATGCCTTATGTTTAATTTACCGTATTCCAATTGAAGTCTAATATAGGATGCTCTACATTGGTTAGCAAATTCTAATTTTTGTGCAATTGTATCGTGAATAGGAAAAGGTCTACATTGATCCAAAGGTCTATCAAAGTTATCCACGTCATATCTCATAGATCATTGTCTTAATTGTGTTTTTGTTCTTAACAGTGCTATCATAATAAAAAAAAATTGTTTTACGTTAAAAAAATCAAAATTTTATTTTTACGTAAATTAATATGTTATTCACATATTACAAAATATAATTTATTAATAAAGATATATTAATATATTTTTATTAATGTGTATAAAATTTGTTATACACTACTATTAATTATTATAGTTATAAAATTAAATAAAAGTTTATAAATATAAAAACGTAACTTATTTATAGTTCCTTATGTATATAGTTATATATCTTTATATATTTTTTTTTATATATAAAATATTATATATTTAAATGTATTATCATCTTATCTATTAATACTTTTTTAAGTATTGTGCCTATTGTTCTAGTAATCAAGCTAAAAATTTTTCCAATGATACTGATTGTATAACTATAGGCATAGAGCTATGTAATATACCACATATTTCTGAACATTGACCATAATATGTACCTAGTCTGTTTATAAGAACAGAAAATTGATTTAATCTACCAGGGAAAGCATCACATTTAATTCCTAATGCAGGAACAGCAAATGAATGTATTACATCTGCAGCTCCAACTATAAATCTGGTATGTGTTAATTCAGGAAGAATTACTCTATTATCTACTTCTAACATTCTTAAGGCTCCTTTTTCTAAGTCTGATTCTGGCACTAAATATGAATCAAATTCTATAAATGAGTCATCACTACTTAAAAAATCCGGATATTGATAACTTCAATATCACTGGTGACCTTCTGCGTATAATGTTATAGATGGATCTGTTACTTCATCCATTAAATATAATAGTTTAAAAGATGGAAAAGCAATTAATATTAATATTAATGCAGGAGTTATTGTTCAAATTAGTTCTATTAAAGTACCATGGTTTAAATATTTATTACTTATTGAAGATTTACTGCTAACAAAATTTCTAACAACTGATAGTATTATTCAACCTACACCAAATAAAATTATTGCTAAGTAATACATAATATTATCGTGTAGCTCTACTAGAGCTTCCATTTGTGGACTGGCACTATCTTGAAAATATACACCTCAAGCTCTTGGTGCATCACAAAAATCTATGCAACTATTAAAAATATAATTAACTATAAAGGAAATAGTAATAATTAAAGAATCTGCTGAACTTTGTAAAGGTAAACTTACAAAAGCATGAGGTTTTGGAGGACTTTGTAAACATCATTCTAAACCAGGATAAGCTCTATTTATAAGTGCTTGATATGTATCAGTAAAGAATTGAGGTATTGCTCAAGGATACCTTGATACAGCATTACCCTCTACTAGTTGTAAATATACAATATGTAAAAATAATATTGTAGCAACAACAGATATAATTGAACCAAAACTACTTATTAAATTTCAACCTGCAAAAGCATCAGGATAATCACTTATTCTTCTAGGCATTCCTTGTAGTCCTAGGAAGTGTTGTGGAAAGAATGTAACATTAACTCCTATAAATAAAATTCAGAAATGAACTTTAGATAATAATATGTTATAATCTAAACCTAATATTTTAGGTATTCAGAAATATCATCCACTAAATAATGCAAATACAGCTCCCATACTTAATACATAATGGAAATGAGCTACAACATAATATGTATCATGAAATGCTATATCTAATGAAGCATTAGCTAAAACAACTCCACTTACGAATAAAAATTAATTAATCTTATAATCTTTCATAACTAAATATAAAATCTTGATAAACACAACCTAATTTAGCATATTTTTTTATAGTGCTATGATTTATATTTAAAGCTATTTGAGCATTTGTTACTCCTTCATATTTACAAATGAAATTTTGGTTTTTATCATATACAAATACTGCTTTTCTAATATAACAGTTATTATTAATATCTAATATTAATTCTTCACATTCTTTTGAATTTCAATTAGTTATAATAGGAGTATCACTTATATTATAAGGTATATTTGAAAAATATCATTCTCCTCTAAATATAATTTGTTCTTTTATTATATTAACTATTGTAAAGTGATTAGATTTAATTAATTTAGCTAAAGTTAAAACAGAAGGGAAAATAACTAATAATTCTTTATATGAATTATATACATAAACAGGGTAATATGATCTAGCTTCTATCATTCTTACCTTGCTTTCAATAGAGTGACTTTTATTATAAAAAGGGTTATTTTCACCTGTTAAAGCTCTTGCTATTAAACTTTTAGTTTCTTCACTGTGTACTCTATTTTTTGCTAATTGAGATAATAATTCTTTAGTATCTTTAGTATGTTTATAACCTAAAGAAGAATAACCTTGTTTCAATACATTATAATGAGGCATTACAAATGTTATATAATGAGTTTCTCTAATAGTTAAAGATTTAGGTTCTACATATTCTAATATTAGTAAACTAAAATTAGATTGGTCATATTTAAGTAAAGCTTTTACAATAGGCATATAAATATTTTGTCTACTTTTTAAAAAAGTCTTATTAAGATAATTTTTCATTCTAGAAGCTAAATTAATAGAACTTCCTACATAAGAATGACCATTAATTTTATTTACTAAATAATATACACCTGATTTATCTTTTTGTTCTTTTAGAATATTGATTTTATCTTCTTTTAAATTATCATATACTTTTATAGGATTTAAATTTTTTATCTTATCTACAGTATTTGTATAAGTAGAATAAAAATGAATAATACTTTTATTGCTACCTATTTGTCTTTGATTATCGCTGCCCGCTTGTCTTTTGATAAGCGGGCAGCGCGGGTATAGATTAATTAATAAATTTTTATTTCATGGACTATATCTTACTGTAAATTTATTACAGTGGCTGCGTGTAGTCTCTGAGGTTCCTACTAAGGAATTATATTCCTGTTGGTTACCTGCTGATTGTTCAAAATTATACATTTTCACTAAAGTTAAATAAAATACTAGTAGTATAATTGTCAGAACTTCCCAGCATATAGCTGCCTTTAAAGGGAGAACTAAGTGGTTTATTAATCCTCCTATAGTGAACATAAATACAAAACCTAATGCAAATAACATTGAAGGTGTTAAATGAATAGATCCTCCGTAACAAGTAGCTAATCATGAGAATATTTTAATACCTGTTGGTACTGCAATTATTAATGTAGCAGCTGTGAAATAAGCTCTTGTATCTACATCTAAACCAACAGTGTACATGTGGTGTAGCATTTTACTAATTTTTTATTTTAATTAATAAAACCTGGACTATATCTTATACTTATGATTTATTAGCATAACCTATTGAATTATTACTTATTATGTAATAATTCATATTATGCCTTAATTTTCTAACTTTAGATAGGTTTTCTAACGATAGAGGTTGATTACCTATAACTATATCAAGTATTTGAATTCAAATATAAAAAGATTTATTTTTAGTAGTTTTTAATTTGTACGTGTTAAAATAATTAATTATTTTATTACTAGTAATTCGTTTTTTGTCATTACAATACAAGGATAATCTAAACATATTGTTAATTTTTTTATCTAAACTTAAAGCCTCCTCCTCAGGTCTCACCTGACGGTGAAGGCCCTGAGTCGTCAAGCGGGACGCTTGGCAGCGAGGCGAAGGGTTAGGTGTTCTAAGTATTGCCTTTTTATTTTCACTAAACAATGAACCTATTTTATTTAAAACTTTTTTTTCATTTTTTTGATCTAAAATAAACAAAAGGGATACATAATGTAAACCTTTTGCATTAGCAATTTTAACTGAGAAACAACCCTCTGCATCTGTAAAACCTGATAACCAAGCATCATTTAAGGCAGGATCCTTAGTTCTATCTATAAGACAAGGTAGTTTTTGTATAGAAAATAACGAGTAATTAAATCTGGAAGCATTCTTTAACGCTATATCTCATTTTCTTAATTGGTTTACTCTAGCTTCTAAAACAAGATTACCATTAAGTAGTAAATATAATAGAAAAATGCCTTTATTTTCAGAAACAATAAACCTAGAATATTTTCTATTACCATCTTTATCGTAAAAATGTTTAACCTTACCTATTTTTAAAGTTTCACATATTTCATGTAAAGTCGTATCGTCTTTTTGAGTAAGAACAAAAAAACATCTACCTTTATGCTCTAGTATGGCACCATCACCTTCTAGAAAACCTACAAATCAAGATAACCAAGCATCATTTTGAGAAAATTCTTGTTTAAAAAAACAAGCAAAGTTATTTTTAAATAAACCATAAGTATTTCCACGTATAGTCTCTGAGGATCCTTCTTTCCCAGACAATGCTGGGGTTAAGTTTCCTGCTGATCGGGCACTTTTATTAGCATTTAAACTATAAAAAGTATCTAATAAATTTCCTAATTTTGCACTGTTAATTATAAAACATAAAAATAAAAACAAAAAAAGGAGACCGTTCCAGCCTACAGTGGAATTTATTACCCATTCCTCGCGGGATGGGAAAGCCAGCCATTGACTTCAAACTACAAACCCTAATATACCAATAGAACACATAGCATACACCATACCAAGGTATCCAAATACACTTTTATTTGAACTAGCTGATATAGTAGTACTAATTATACCAAAACCTGGAATAACCAATATATAAACCTCAGGATGACCAAAGAATCAAAAAAGATGTTGATATAATATAGGATCACCTCCTCCTGCTGCTTCAAAGAATGATGTGTTAAAATTTCTATCTGTTAGCACCATAGTAATTGCCAAAATTTTATCTTGGTTTGCGAGACATAATCTCATGATAGTGTAACTATCTTAAAGACTTATATCTAAGTATAGATTATACTTAATAAATAAGTCCAGAGCAAACTCTCATATATTTACGTATATGTTGGGACTATATTTTATTTATTTAAGTTGTAAAAGTTTTGTAGATGATCTCATACAAAGATAGTTCTCTTATCATTCATCCCTGATTTAATATGTTTTACATAACCCATATTAAGCTTATGATCAAAAGAACTTTGGTCAAATAGTTCTACAACCTTTACTCAATCTTTATAATCTGAAAATTTTGTTCCAAATAAAGGATATTTTGTAAGATAATTAACAACCGCTAAATTACCTTTTAGGTTTGTAGTTCTAACTCTATATTGAGGGTTATTACTATCCTTTCTAATAGGTTTTACTAAAGATTCAAAACTGAGAGCAATTTCCTTAAAAAAGAATAAATTATCTCTATTATTTTGATCTTTTTGTCTTTGACTTATCTCAAATTTACACTCTATTCTAGGGTATTTACCTGATTCAGTACTTCTAAGGGAAAAATGACCATCAGCTTCTATAAATCCAGATAACCAAGCATTAGATAACATAGAATCATTATTTAATCCTTTCTTTTCAAAAGAAGTACTTTTATAGTGATTATATCAGTCTATTAATCTGTGTAATGTATAAACTTTGTTAGTCTTCATATTACCGTTAAGTAAAGACATTAACAATAATATACCGTCTAAGTTGTTTACGGTATATATGTAAGCATTTTTACCTTTCTTCCTAGAAATAGACCCATGACCTAACTCTTTTTGAATTAATAAAGCTAAAGGTAAATCTTTCAAGTGAAATACTATTTGAATAGACGGATAGTTAAGATTACCTTTGAAAGATCTTTCGGTTTTAGGTACATGTATTGTACCGTCTCCCTCTATAAGACCTGCAATGTAATGAGAAAAATCTGTATTTAAATTATTTTTTTTACTAAGTAAGGAAGCTTGGTTTGTATAATATTTTAAACCATGTCCTCTTCTTACTTCAGAATGTAATAAACAATAACTTACACCTAAAACAGTACAACAAATAAACTCTGGCGTGTAGTCTCTGAAGATCCCTAAAAGGTGTAAACTTAATAGGTTTCCTGCTGATTGTGTGAAGTTAATATATCACAGTTTCCAGCAAATAGCCAGATTTAAAGCCGGCACAATTTGTAGTTTACCGGCAAGTACAGGTAATGATAGTAACAGTAAAACAGCTGTAATAACAACTGCTCAACCAAATAAAGCTAATTTATGTAATCTTATACCAGGACTTCTCATATTTAATATTGTTGTTATGAAGTTCATAGCTCCTAGTAAACTACTAACACCAGATAAATGTAACCCAAATATAGCTAAATCTACACTAGGCCCACTATGACTTTGTATACCTGATAAAGGTGGGTAAAGTGTCCATCCTGTACCTGCTCCATTTTCTATACCACTAGCAAATAAGAATAATATAAGACTAGGAGGCAGTAATCAAAAACTTATGTTATTAAGTCTAGGGAATGCCATATCAGGCCCCCCTACTATTAATGGAAGTAAGAAATTCATTGTACTACAATCGTTAGATTGTATTTGGACTATATCTTCATCCACTGATTTAATCTAATGGAGCATAACGTGTAGTCTCTGAGGATCCTACATAAAATATATTTTTTATTTTCGTTTCCTGCGGATTATCCATTGTAACTATTTTTATTAATTTTTAGGGTCATGTACATTTAATAAAAAATCTTTAAGTATAAACTTTCATAACTCCTATAATAAAACTTTAGGAACTTCCCGCATATAGTTATGTTTTAATAAGTAATATTACTATTACCTTCGGCAATTTCTTTTTTTTATACAAAAATGCAAATACAAAAAATTTTAAACAATAGAATCTAAATGTGAAAAATCAAATTGTGTACGTTTTTTATTAAATTGAGCTTTTATTTTCTCAATCTCCAATATATCTTCAACAGTTAAAGGTTTACCTGCACGTAATATAATCTCTTGAACTACATGTCTTCAATCTTTATAAGCTAAATACTTTGAAGAATACAAAGGATAACGGTCAAAATATTCTATAACTTTAGTGTGACTTTGTATATTATGTGATACAACCATATAAGAATAAAAAATTTTATCCTTTTGCTCTCTAGATCTAGAATATAGATTAACTTCTAAATATCTAGCTATAATACTCAATATATTAAAATAACTAGTACTTCCTTGTTCTACTGAACAATATCTATGGTAATTTTGTCTCAATTCTATACGAAAGAAAACCTGTACTATTTTTGTAGTAATTGCACCTTTTTTCTTTCTATCTACTAAATTTATACTAAAATTACCATCTCCATCAGTAAAACCAGCTAATCATGCATTACTATTTATAGGTGATTGATCTAAACCTAAAGGTTCTATATTAATATTATAAAAACCATTATACCATTTTATTGCACGATGTAATGCTTCTATTTTAGGTGTACGCATATAACCGTTTATAAGGTTAATAATTTTTATAACATCTTCTATTTTTTGAATATGTCATATAACACAACCTTGTTGTGGTTTATTATACAATTTACCTACTTTAATTATAGACATTAATTTTTCAGCTAAAGGACTATCATTTAAACTAAATACTATTAGTATTTTGGGTAAATATTTTTTAGCTTTTGAATCTTTATCATGTATAGCAAAAGACCCATCTGCTTCTATTAACCCTGCTAAATAAGCCCCTAGTTTTAATCTTAATTTTGGCTCTTCAATTTTTGAATCTAATGTTGTATATTTTTGCATTTGTATATTATTTTTTTTGATTTTACCGAAACCTCCTATTAATGCTGGCATGCATTTTCATTAACTTTAATTAATGTTTGGACTATATCTTTACCTTTAAATACATGTATAATATTTATTAAGGTATTTCACGTGTAGTCTCTGAGGATCCTACTAAATAAAAGTGTTTAATGCTACAGTAAGCCCTTTTATTTTTGGTTTCCGGCTGATTGCCTAATCTTTTGAAATGTAACTGTATTCTGCCGCTTTTATTTAAAATAAAGTCTGCAATACTAGTTTCAAAAGCTCTAAAGGGATTCCAGCATACAGTGAAAAGAAAGTAAAATATTTCTACCTTACCCGGCCATGCCTTTTTAAAATGTTAAATATATTTAATTTTGGTAAGTAAATTTTCATTTACCTCGATAATAACCTAATTTTTTTCCTGTTAGATAATCTCTTATAACCTGACGGTCACCTTTTAGGTGTTTAGCTAAACTATTTAATGAAGAAAATACTATATTTTTTCTTGAATCGTCTTTAAATTCCGCTAAAATAGCTTTAGCTGCAGGATGTTTAACATTATAAACATCTCGTTTATCATTAACTAAAGTTTTAATCTCATCTAATGTAAGTATATTGGCTTTAGTAGATTCCTCTATTAAATCTAAAGAAAAAAAGAAAGTATCTAAATACAGTGTACCTAAATTTAGGCAATCGTTTAGTGTGTTATAATGAATACTTATTGAATCAAACATATGCTGTTTTGATTCAAATACATATAATAAAGTAAAATCATCAGCTATATAGATATATACAGGAATACCTCTTTGTTTACGAAGTTTTTCTCGTATTTCTTGAGCCATAGGTTCGTGATACCCAGAACTACTAGCTAATAGATCTACATTAAGATTTGGCTTTAGGTTATCAATAAAATGTTGTTCTAATTCTACTACTTGTTCTAAATTAGAATTTTTATCCATAATATATATAGTTAACTTCATATCATTAAAACCATGCTTATTTAAATAACGTAGAACTCTACGTGCTTTAGTCTTAAGTATAGAAGGCATAAAATAAGAACTTATACGATTATATAAATTAATAGAATGACCCACATACTTATGTTTATCATCTAAACTTTCCCATATATAAACACCTTTTTGTTTTTTAGTTACTTTAAGTATAATATCTCTATTATTAAAAGGGTTATCTACTAAAATCTTAACATACTTATGTTTAGGTTTTTTGTTATTATCATTAATAATATCACTACTTATTTTTACAATATTGTTATTATCGTAACCTATTTTTACAACATTATTATCATTTATCATATACCTATGTAGTGATGGTTGTAATTTCATATTTAACATATTAAAGCCTTTTTCGACCATAAAGAAAATCATTATTATAGCATGAGCTGTTATTATGCTATTATATAATTGATTATCGGCTATATATTGAACACCAGGTCCTGATAACTCTAATCTGATCAATACAGAAAAGGCAGTACCTATCAACCCTGAAAATAGCGCAAATATTAAATACAATGTTCCAATATCTTTAGCATTTGAAGATAAAAATCATCTTTCCATTCACATAGATATTGCAGATGTACTTATATTTTGTGCTTCTTTATATTCATTTTGTAAATATTCTGAATAACCATTATATTCATTTTTGAAGTTTTTCGAGGCAAATATATTATCTATATACATAAGGAACTATAAATAAATTACGTTTTTAAAAATAAAACTTTTATTTTACGCAAACATATATATGTATTATTTACATAATCCATGTTATAGTATTTAATTTTGTTATAATATTTAATTATGTTATAATATTTGATTATGTTATAATATTTTTATATTAATTTATTAATAAAAATATATAAATATATTTTTATAAATTTTGTAAAATGTTTATTATGCATTTCTATTAATATCTATAAAGATATTATATAATAATAGAATTAAAATAATTCTATTATACTAATTTTATATGGCTAACCGAACTCGAATCGATACACTATAAACTTATTATATTTTGTTATAAAATTAAATAAGTTTATGATTAGTGTTTATAATTATATGTGTTTAATTTTATGTTTATATTTTTATATTATATTATTTTATACTTTATGTTTTTATAATTTTATGTTTTCGAACGGTTGTGAAGTAATACATTTCATAATCATTCCGTTTGATAACAGCGGTCTCGGTTAAATAAGCATATTAATTTCACCGTATTAAAGGCGTCCCTTTTTTATATTATACGAGACTGTCATAAAAACTCGTAGCGATATATGTGGAATAAATAACTTAGCAATTTTATATACTTTAGACTCTCACTCAACATCAATAAGTTATTGTCTCTCATTTCTGTATTTCACAATTATAATTAAACCTTTTTAATTATTTTTATTACAGAGAATATCCGATTCGAACGGATGTGATTTTTCAATCAAATAAGTTTCAAGCTTATCACTTTAGACCACTCAGTCAATTCTCTTTTTTTTATTTTTTTACCTTTTTTTATTATTTTTAATTTATGTTAATATTAATATAAATTTTAAACGTTACTATTATACATATATTTATATATATTTTATACAAGTAAATATATTACTATTAATTATAATAGTACATTTCATTTAATAATAAATTAAGTTCTTCTAAACTTTTTTTTTATCATAAAATTTTATAATTTCTTTTAATTTATATAAGATTATATTTTACTACCTTTTTTTATAGTATCCCCCTTTTTATAACTTTTTAATTCAGGAGAATTATTTACTGATTTAGAATGTTCTAAACCATACAACCCTTTTACAGCTGCACTAGTTCTTTCCACTTTATATCTAGCAGGAGAAACAGGTTCCACATAACAAGGACCATCTACATAATCTTTAAACTTACTTAAAACTTTTTTAGGTGAAGTTTTTATAGAATCACTAAAACTTTTTTAGGTGATGTTTTAAGAGGATCACTAAGACTTCTATTTGGTTTACTTAAATCAATTTTTGCTGATGTTTTAATAGGATCACTAAGACTTCTTAGGTTTACTAAAATCCTTATTTAAAGGATCAGGTATAAGTTTTAATTTTTCTTCTATAGAAGCTATTATATCCCTTTGTTTACCTTTTATAACTAATTCTCTAAATTCTTCAGTTGTAAAACTTTTATATGAAGGTATTGGACTATTTACACCAGAGAACGCATTTACCTACCTTTTGTGTTGAGGCTTTTCTACTTATTTATATTTTATTGGTAATAATAAAGTATAGATTACTTTTTATAAAATATATCCTATAGATTAATCTATTACCATAATATATATTATATTTCTGTATCTATATTGTTGGGGATATACTTCGGGTCGCTTACTGTAGATATTCGATCACTTTATATTTAAAAGATTTTTTTAAGTCTTCTTATACAATAGTCTGGTTTGTATACGATATATAAGTAGACAGACGTTAATTATATATAAATATATGAATAACTTTTTTGATCTTTTTTTTATAATATGTGTTGCTAATGTAGTATTTGGTTTACTTCAAGGCTATTTTGGTAAAATAGGACAAAGATTTATTAAAATTATTTCTAATCCTAGTAATATAGAATATTTGATTATATTAATAATAATAGGTTTATTGTATTTTATTTTAAATGAAGTAGATTTCTGTATTGATGATGATATAGAAAAAAAGTTAAAGGATATTAGTGGTAATAGCATAAATATATATAATCCTAATATTAATATATCAAGTTCTCTTTCTAAGGCACTTACAAACATTGGTATTGGTGCTGCAATCGGTGGAGGTATGAGTGCTTCTGCTAATGTCATTAAAGGAAGTGCACTTCCACCTAGTGTTAAGTTTTTTGCTACTGTTGCAGGAGGTTTAGCTGCAGGGGCAATTGTTACTGGTACTAATGCAGCTAATACCATTACTCAAAACAGTATAAAATCTAGTAAAAGCGGAGGTAATGGTCCATATACAGCTAATTCTCCTTTAGAGGATATTGAAAGTAATTCAGCCACAATAGAAACTGTGATGACTTTCTTATATTCTAATTTTGCTTTACATATTGCTATATTATATTTACTTTTTGCTTTAGGTATTTTATATTTAATGGATAAGGTTGTAAAAAATAAATATTGTATTTATAAACAATATTTTTGGTGAGCGTTTTTATAGTTTGTTAATTAAAGGTATAAATTTTACAAGTAAATCAAATATGAATGTTTATTATTTGAATAATGCTAGTTTTATCTAGTATAGGTGGTATATATTTTGCTTATTTTTTATTAAATAATATTCACAATATAAGTGAAATATTACAATCAAAATAAAAATAAGGTATTTGTATCAAAGTTTGTCTAGTGCTTAACTAGTATTGTTTTATTTATTTTACAAACACCGTTTTACACACCTCATTTAAGTTTGTTTTGACTTATTTGATTCTATTCCTAGTAATGATTATTAGGCAATTCAAGATGTCTTTAGCTGACCATTTTAGAGTCTTGAGTTGTTAAAAACTATCTTGTTGAAAACATTACAAGCTGAGTTCGTACAAGATATACGGATAAGAATACGTATAGCAGTTCGTGTCACTTTAGCTTAAAACTAAAGTTTCCTAATCTGAAAAGGATGGTTTCCGTGCAGGAGGGCATGTATTAAACTATGATGATCAAAAGAAATAAAATGATGAACACGAGATTGAATCTCGATAAAAGACCATATTACTTAACCTATTCAGTTCACTATGTCCCAGTCACTAATAATAAAAATTTCTCTAGGCTTACACAACTCAATACTAACCCTTTTTTACAAAATATTCCTAGTGAATATATACAAAGTAAAGAGAAAGCTTTGAATATATATTTTAAAATCTATGATCTTAAATATCCGGCTTTTAATGATAAGATAAATTCTAATATAACTAAAGTATTAATGTATACTGTTTATATAAAGGTTAGGTATAATATTGATAGTTTTTTTATGCTTGGTAATCAGTTTGGTTTTGATTTTAGTTCTGAGGATAAAATATACGACTTACTTAGTATTGTTATCGATAGACTAGAAGAAGCTTTCGAGGAGTATAGTTTAATTGATGAGTCTGTTGTTTATGTTCAACTTACTTTTAGAAGATTAGATACTAAGTTGCTATCTGTGTTTTCTTTGGATAAGTCTAATCACATATCTAATACAGATATAATTAGTACTAAACGAAAATTGAATCTTCCTGTTTCTGTATCTGAAGATTCTTTAGGTAAACCTTTAAATATTGTTGTTGAAAATAATAAGATTCTTGATATTATTTTAATTTTTAATAATAAGAGGATTAATTTTTTAGATGTTATTAGAAATAAAGCTAAATTCATTAGAGCTAAACATAGTGATAATATTACTGATTTTGATCCCAGTTTTAAATTCTATTTACTTAAGGATGTAAACTATTACATTCTTGCTGTTAAGTATATAGAAAAATCTTCTTTAGAAAAAATTAGATATTCTTTAGATGGTGTTGTAATAAATCGTGTTATTGATAGAAAGGATAATAATAATCTTGTTGTTAGAAAATCTGGTGAAAAAGAGATTATATTAGCTAACAAGAAAGTTCTTATGACAAAACAAAATATTAAACTTAAGTGTATAGAAAAACCTAACAGTAACGTCTTATTTATTGGTAATCCTAATATAGGAGTTATTGACACTGAAACTTTTTTAGCCAAAGATAACATATATAACATATAATTATATATATTAGGATAACATATATAATTATATGTTATCTCATTACTATTTTTCTTAAATACCCTAAACGTAACTAAATATACATATTTGTCTATCTCACCTATAATTTCTTTAACACGAACATTTCTACCTCCTTCTTTTATTTTTTCATTATAGAAACCATCATCTAATATTGCATGCAATATATTAGGATAAAAAACGGGATCATCAATTCTAATTCTAACACTATTCATATATATATAATTTATTTTTTTTATAAAACACAACACTAGATTATAAATGGCTCTCTATTAACCATTAAATACTTCTAATATATCCTTATTAATAACTTAATATGGATCCATACATCCACAAACTATGGATTTTAAATTACATCAACCACCATCATACCTATTATCCTTACAATTTAAACATCGAAAGTAACTTATTTTAATGTAAATCAATATTTACATCTTAATGTTTATAATATGTCTTTATGTATACATATATAAAACTTTTCTTCATATAGCATATTACCATAATATGATCCAATACGACCATAAGAAACATTATTATATATTTTATTATACAAATCTTCAATTAATTTCTCTCTTTTATCAGAACCTAATAAAGTAAATGGGATTGTACTTAGTCTTTCTATCTCTTTTGTAGATACACGTATTTTATATATATCTACACAATAAGATTCCTTTATAGATATTTTTATATCCTTTAATTTGTCCCTGAAAACACCTAATTCAAAACTATCCAACTCAAAGAAAAATTTTTTATTTACAATTTTTTTATTCATAATTTTATTAATAATTTTTTTATAAAACACAGCACTAGATTATTTAAACTTATAAATAAGTCTAGATAGCTTATCTATAGTAACATATTTATAATAAATATATTCACTATTAATTATTATTGTACATTCATAATTGATAAATTAAGTTCTAGATTAACCTAAAAGGATATTGGTTTAAAATACAATACTAATTTAAATAGCTATACACTCATTAAATTATTCTAATGAATATACCTTTATTCATATTGAATTAAACTTAATTACTATTACTATTATTACTATCAACATTAGCATTACTACTTCCATTACTTTTTATAATTTCTTGCACTACTTTTTGTCTACTCTCTATAAGTTCATTACTTGTTGTATTAATAGGGAGATATTTCGGAGTTCCTTCACCCTTTAACATAAACCTTCAATAATTTAATAGTTCTTCTTCTCTTTCTTTAGTACTTTTAGTATCATAAATATTATCATGAAGATTTTTTTCTTTATTCCTATTAATATCTTTACCATTTAATCATCTCACATACTCTTCTTTATCAAAAATATAATAAGGTCCATCACTTTCTAAAGAACTATCACTTCCAGCATTTTTCCTTTGTCAATCTTCCCTTTTACCCTTATTATGACAATATTTACGCACTTCATCATCACTTATATCCTCTGTTTTAATTTCTTGAGAGATTTTATTTTCTCCACTTTCTTTACTACCTTCTATAAAGTCTTCTTTATCGCTTTCATTCATAGATAAAATATTTAATAGCTTTTTGGTATTATCTTTATATTTACAATCTATACTTTTCATTCCTAAAACAATTTTATTTTCTGACCCTATAAAACTTTTTAAGATATCAGAAACCCCTTTTATAATTGAAGATATTTTGAACACTTCATTACTTATACTTGGAAAATTAAAGTAACTAACCACTTCATATAATAATATACTTACTATACCCATATATGTATAATATATTACAGATATACTATATATTTTATCTGTAAATACATTTATATCATAAACATAATTAACTACACTTCTGCAAACTAATCCTATTATAAAGATAATTAATATTTTACTTAAATTACCTTTATTAAAAACCCTACTTAAAAATATATTAACTTTTTTCATTAAATTTAACATCTTTATTTTCTTCTCTTTTCTTATAAACACAACACTAGATTTGAATTCTAGCAAAATTCTTATATACTTTTTATACTAATTTAATCTTTAGTATATATAATTAATAATCCAATACCTTTAATACAAAAAAATCATTAATATCTAATTGATAAATTAAGTTCTTCTAAAAGGATATTTGTCTTTAGATTTTAAACGTTTATCTAAAAAATTATCTAGACGTTTATCTGTTTTAAAAGGATCATGTTTATGAATTAATTTTTCAATTTCAGATCTTAAATCACTTTTAACTGCACTTTTAATTTCAGATCAAACTTTCTTGTTTGGATCTCAAGATAATTTAAAGTCTTGATAACTTTCGTAATTACCTCTCCCTTTCTCTCATACAGTTCATACAAACTTACGTTTACTTATATCATGATATTTAACATAAATACTATCAAGCTTATTTTCTACATGATTTAATTTAGTATCTAAATATTTAAAACCTAATTTTACTTTACCAATAAACTTTTTATTTTTTGGACTAACCTCCATTTCATGTTGTTTATACTGCACATCCATTTCATACAGTTTATTCTCCATCTCTCTAATAATACACTGTTGTCTATTCTCTCAATCTAAATTATATCATTCATTAGATGGATATGAAGGAATATCACTTATATGTGGTATAGTATTTACCACACTTTGAACACTATCTCCGGTATTTACAGATTGATATGACCCCTTATATCCTGAAGATCTAATAGGTACAGTAAGATAATCTCCATCTGATACTCTATGTAAAGTATCATGAACACTATTACCTCTAGATGAAAATAATGGAGACATAGTACTAGGAGTAGTCAACCTACTTATTACAGGTGTCTTAGCTAAATTACCTCCACCTGGTTTTTGATATCCTATATATAAATAACGAGAAGTGTCACTTACTACACTCACACTATCTACACAACATTTCAACTATTATTTCTATCAATGGTAATGATAATACTAGAATAGGTTCATCTAATATTCTTAATGTTTCTACAACTGTTCAGGATTCACCTGGTTGTTTTAGTAATTTAAAAGTTGGTAGTAAACGTCGAATAGTTTGGTATATGTGAAAACATAATAATAAAGAGTTTAGTTCGTATGAAGATTTTAAAAGATCTTTTAAATCTAATTTTAGTATAAAAGAAGAAGTAAAAAAGGATTTTAGTGATAGTATTCATAAATGAAAAGTTTTTAAAAATACTGTAAAATGAATCGTTGGTCGTAGAAATTCAAGTAATGATAATTAATATATAATAAATTATATATTAATTAAAACTTAATATTAAGTTTTGTGTATTATATAACTAGTGTTAATTAGTCTTTTGTTAGGTTTATCTAGAACTTTAAAATCTAGTGTTGTGTTTTATTAAAATAAATTATAGTGTATATATGAATATGAATGTGGGTATGAAGGTAAATAAGAAGGTATTTCGGTTGGATGTAAGTAGTACTAATATTTTCTGTCCTGATAATCTTGTGAGTTATATAGAATCAAATCTTAAGGTTGGTGTTCGATATATTTTGTTATATAAATTAGTTAGTTTTGATACTAGTATATTTTGTCGGGGTTTCGAGGTTGAATTTGTTATTTTTCCTGTAGGAAATGATGATGGTTTAGATCTTTTTGTATCTATAAATGATGATATTAGTGAAGGTATGAATCTTCGTGAAGGTATAAGTTTTAATGCGATAGTAATGTACTTTGTGCAACCTGAATGTTCTAATCAAGAATTTATTAATAATTATATGGATGAATTTATAAATAATGCTTTGTATGATATTAATATTTAGTATAAAAGAAGTTAAATGATTTTAGTGATAATATTTATTTATGAATACTCTAAAAAAAAAAAGATTGTTAAATGAATTTTTGGTTGTATAAATTCAAGTAATTATTATATAATAAATAATTATATGTAATAACTTAATTTATAGTATTGTGTTTAAATTAAAGTGTTTGTTTTATTATATGAATAGAAAAATAAAAAAATTTTGTGTTTCAATGTTGAATAGTTTGTATATAGGATATAAAATTCCTTTATTACCATATAGTATATATAGATTTTATAATAATAAGGTAATAAGAATTATTAGAGTATTAGGTGGTGTCTCCTTCATTCTGTATGTAACAGGTGGTTATTTATTATTATCAGATATTATAATAGATTTTGTATTATGTATGGTTGTTGTACATACAATGAATGTAATTATACTTTTAATTTGTAAGGTTGTATACACATGAAATCTAAAGGTATTTAAATCTATTAGAGGTGTAAAAACTTTTAATAAATATGTAATATGTTTAATAGTGTTACTTAGAATTGTAATATTATTGGTGTTGGAATGTATAGGTATATTAGGAGTAGAAACAAGTTTATACTTTGATATATGTAATTATATACATGATATTAGGGATTGTTCTAAGAAAAAATAAATTTATATATAAAAGGTATAGTAGATAAAATTAATTATATATAAAAAGTTGTGTTTTAAAAAATAATAGTTGAATATAATATGAATAATATGTTGAAAAGATGGAATAAAAATAGAATTAATTATTTGCATTTTGATAATGACGGTTTCTATGATTTGGATAATTTTGTAATAAAGCTGTTAGAGGTTTTAAAAGAGAATGAGCAGTATTCTTTATTATTAAAAATAAATTATAATAAAGTTTTATTTGGTATGGTAGGGAAGCAAACAGGATTTAAATTTTCAAGTAAAGAAGATATTCAAATATTTGAAAATTTACATAAATCATTTAAACAAATGTTAAACCCTTTTTATGATCGTTATGAAGTTGAGGAAGTTAATTCAATCCAATTGTTGTATGTTTTAATAAAAGATATACCAGAATTAAAATTAAAAAATATAAATAAAATAAATCTTAATAATAAATTTACTAATGTAAAAGAAAGTAAGGATAGATTTAATCTTATACCTTTAACTACTAATATGAAATATTTTGGTAAATTAATAATTAATGATAGATCGTTATTTTTAGATATAATTAATAAACAAAGGTATCTTCTTAATGAAGATAAATTAATAATAAATAATAATGATTTAATGTATTTATATAAAGATGATCTTATTATTATAAATAGAAAAGAAAAAGATATTTATTATAGAAGTGTGTATAATTCTGTGTCAGGTATTTTAATTTGTGAAATTGAGGATAGAATAGTTAATTCTGATCTTTTCATTAGAAAAATAGGTAATGTTAGTTTAAGTATATTAAAGGATAGTATAATTACTATTGAGTCTGAAAAGAAATTATTTCCTATAAAATTTTCATCTAAATCTTTAAAGGATGAACCTAATCCATTTATAGGAAGTTGGGATATAGAGGCTTTTGAGGATTTAGATGGTTATGCTAAGGTGTATGCTTTAGGATTTACTGTTTTAGGTGGAAAAGTTCAAACATATTATTTGAATGAAAATATAACATCAGAACAATTAGTTTTAAAATGTATAGATGATATGCTGGTTAATCAATATAATGGTTATATATTTTATACACACAATTTTGGTCGTTATGATTCAAGATTTCTTATTAAAATCTTAAAAGAAGAAAATTTAAGAAGAAAAGATGAATACTATAGAATATTAGAACTTTCTAGGGGTGATAAAGTTCTTAAATTAACAATAAAAGTAAAAAGATCTTTAAGTGATAGAAAGCAAAGTGAAATAGGTGCTAGAAAAGATCCAGGTTTTAACCGAATTACTATAGTAGATTCATTAAATTTACTAAATCAAAGTTTAGATAAGTTATGTCATTCTTTTAATGTAGAAGTTATTAAAGGAAAGTTTCCTCATTCTTTTGTTAGAAGAAATACTTTTAATTATAAAGGTAATATTCCTAGTATTGAATATTGAGGTGATATAGCTTTAGAAGAATATAAAGAATTGGTAAAATCAGATTGAAGCTTAAAAGATGAATGTCTGAAGTATCTTGAAAAAGACTTAATTAGTCTTGTAACGATAATGAGTAAATTTAGTGAGTATATTAATAGAAAGTATCATTTACAAGTAACTGATACTGTAACTATTTCTAGGTTAGCTTTAAATATCTTTTTTAAATATTATTTAAAAGACTCAAAATTACCTATAATAGGAAGAAATATGTTTTCTGATATAAAAGAGGCCTATTATGGTGGAGTGACTGAAGTTTATAAACCTTATGGGAAAAATCTATTATATTATGATGTTAATTCATTATATCCATATGCAGCTTTAAATAGTATGCCAGGATTAAATTGTGTTTATATTGATAATATAAATAGTAATATTGGTGATATTTTAAATAATCTATTTGGTTTTTATTATTGTAAAATAAAAACAAACAATGGATATTTAGGTTTATTACCACATAGAACTAACAATGGTTTAATTCAACCTCTAGGTGAGTTTGAAGGATGATACTTTAGTGAAGAACTAAAATTTGCTTATGAACATGGTTATAATATTCATGTTGTTTCAGGATATAATTTTGATAAATCTGAAAATGTTTTTGATAAATATTTTACTGAATTATATAAAATAAAATCGAATAGTACAGATAAAGTTGATAGAGCTATAGCTAAATCTATGTTAAATAATTTGATAGGTAAACTTGGTTTAGATATAAATAAATATACAACTAAAATAATGACTGAAGAAGATTTTGTTTCAATATTAAAAACTAGAAAATATAGAGGAGTTCAATATCTTGATGGAACTACTGTATTAGCTTCATATGATACTGAAGTTTCTAAGAGTATATGTGAAGTAAATGATATAAATTATAAAGACGTATTATTAGATTTTTTAAAATCTAAGAATAGTAATGGAAAAATTACTTATAAAGAAGAAAAATATAATAGTGTATCTATTGCTATAGCTTCTGCTGTAACAGCATATTCTATAATTTATATGAATAAAATAAAACTGCACATATTAAATAAAGGTGGTAAATTATACTATACTGATACTGATAGTATTGTTACAGATATTAAGTTAGATAGTTCTATGGTAGGTCTTGAGATGGGTAAATTTAAATTAGAATATGAAGTAGCAGAGGGTTATTTTATTAGTAATAAAACTTATGCCATAAAAACTACAAGTGGTAAAGTTGTAATTAGGACTAAAGGTATATATAAGAAATCTTTAGCTTATAGTGATTTTGAAAAGCTATATTTAAATAAAGATGTTGAAGCTATTAGTACTATCAGATCCAAACAAAATAGAAGTACCTACTTTAACTTAGGGTGATCAATAACTTTTTTAAGTTTTCTTCTGTCAACTTAGTATCTTTTAAAATATTATCTAAATTAAAAATTTTGCCTATACCATTTCTAATTTTATGATTTACTGAATTACTTCTATTAGAAGTAATACATTTTTATTTATATACATAAGGAACTGTAAAGAAGCTACGTTAAAAAAATCAAAGTTTTATTTTTACGTAAATTAATATGTTATTCACATATTACAAAATAATATGTAATATATATTAATATACTTTTAATTAATGTGTAATAAATTTATTATACACTACTATTAATTATTATAAATATATTATATAATATACTAATTTTTTACGGCTAACCGAATTCGAATCGATACACTTCGCTTGGAAGGCGAAAGGTCTACCAGTTAACCTACAGCCGTTTATCATACATACTTTATTAATAATATTATATTATTAATAGATACACTATAAATTATTATTTTTTATTGTAAAATTAGATAAGTTTATAATTTTGTGTTTATGTTTATATTATTATGTTTTTATATTAATATGTTTTTATACTTTATGTATTTGCATTTTTTATGTATTTGCATTTTTTATGTATTTGCATTTTTTATGTATTAAATACGTTTTTAATACTTTATATTAAGACCCTCAATAATAAATAGATATGAATAAAAATAATCAAACAACATCAACAAAATGTCAGTAAAGTATACCGGCTTCTAGCCCTAGATGATGATTATCTGTTAAATGGTAAGCTAATAAACGCCATAAACCTACAGCTAAAAATGCTGTACCTATCATTACATGTAGACCATGAAAACCAGTTCCAAAGTAAAAACAAGATCCAAATGCTCCATCTGTTATTGTAAAAGATGAAACTGAGTACTCTATTCCTTGGAAAGCTGTAAATATAACAGCTAAAATAATAGTAAAAACTAAACCGTATAACGCTCCTCTTCTATTACCTTGTATTAAAGAATGATGAGCATATGTTACTGTAACACCTGATGATAATAAAATTACTGTATTAAGTAAAGGTAATTCAAAGGGATTAATCGCCTCTATACCCATAGGTGGTCACATTGCTCCTAATTCAACAGTAGGAGAAAGAGCACTATGAAAGAAAGTTCAAAAAATTGCTACAAAAAATAAAGCTTCTGACACTATAAATAGGGCCACACCCATGTTAAGTCCTCTTTGAACTGCTAAAGTATGATTACCTATATATGTCTTTAAATTCAAAATATTACGATTTTGTTTGGACTATATCTTAACTAATAGATTATTAAAATTTAATTAATGTATTAATTCTTGACGTTTAGTCTCTGAAGATCCTACTAAGATAATTATAAGTCTGTTGGTTTCCTGCTGATTGTCCTAACAATAAGGAGTTTCCAGCAATTGGTCAAGTTTATAGAGAGCACATATATTATTTTTATGGTTTTATTAAAAAGCAAATCCAGCTAACCAACTATTAGTGTATATTACCTATAATTATATATATAGATCAAGCAGATATAATTAAACTAAAAAAGACAACCATAAGTATTAGATATATTCATATATCATTTGTTTTGTCCCATCAATTAAATAACTTAATCAATAAAGTCTGTAAATAAGGACCAAGAGGTAATTTTTGTACAAATTCAAACTTTAAATTACGTTTACTAATACTTTTCATTATCATTATAACAAATAAAATAACCAATAGATATAAAATTACTAAATGTAAATAAAAGTCTAAGTGTAATTGCTCTAAATCTAATGCTGATATTAAAAAATTATCTGTATTACCATTGGATTTCCCAGCCCCTTCAACGAATTTATTAATAGTATCATTATTGTTAGAATTAGAAGTATTAAGGACAGTATTTAATTGTTCAGCTTTTAGGTTTAAACTTTCAGATTTGTGCCCTAAGTTATTTTGAACCATTTTATAGCCAATTAAAGATGCAGCACCCATTCCTATTACGGAACCCAGTTTTGCTCCTAAAGGTAATGAAGATGTTTTCATTATTTTAGCCGCAGCTGCCATACCCCCTATGTATATAGCACCATCTCTTACTTTTTCAACAGCTATATCTACATTCTCTATTTTAACATTCTTGACTTCTAAACTACCTTTTATTGTATCAGAATTATTTATATTCAATGTTAAGTAATCTGTATTTATCATAGATATGAATAAATCTGAATTTATTACATAAGGAATGTTTAATAAAGTAAACCCTATAAATATAATTAACAATACAATAAAATTTAATTGAGAATTTAAAATAGAAAAACCTTTATTAATGTATTTACGTTTAGTATTCATATTAGACTGTATCAATTTAATTTGAGATCTACCTTTATCAGTTAAATGCTGTTTAGACACCATCATATGATAAACTATTTCTCAATCTTTAAAATCCTTACTTTTAATGCCTAATAAAGGATATCTATTAAAATAGTTAATAAGAGATTTGATTTTATCCATAGCTACTACTTTTATTGATAATATTTCGTTATTTTTGGATTTATAAGTTGTTAAATTACATAATAAAATTTGAGATATTTTTTCCATTACATTAAGCATAGACAATGAAGTTTTCTTATCTATAAGACGTTGATCTAATACAAATCTAAGGCTAAGATTATCACTAACAGATCTTTTACGTGTGGAAGATTTAGGTTTAGAATCTACAATTTTGATACTAAAATGTCCATCTGCCTCAGTAAACCCTGCAAGTCAACTGTTTAATAATAAAGGGGATGTATCTAAACAACTTTTAAGTATTGTAAAATTATACTTCTTATTAATAAACCCTATTAATTGATTAAAAGACTCATTTTTAGGTGTTCTAAGTTTATTATGAACAGTATTGATAAAGAATGTTATTCCTTTTACATCTCCAATAATATATCTAATATTATTATTCACTAATTGAAAACGACCAACCCCTCCTAATAATGATTGAATATATATATATAATGGCAAATTATTTATATGTGATGTAAAAATAATTCTTGGATTAAGAATTCTATTTAAGATAGTATTACCTAAAAAAGGTAAAGAGATATGACCATCTCCTTCTAATAATCCAGCTAAATAATGACCTAATTGATTCTTATTTAATTTTAATGTATTAATATTGCTATGATCTTTAATATGTTTAATTTGTTCACCACTAATAGCTTTTGCTATATTTAATTTGTTATTTAATAAAACTATTTGAAATTTATACTTACATTTACCCTCAGAGATAATATCACGAAATCAAAACGACATAGATAATACCAAGGTAAAGAAAGCTAATGTAAGAAAATATTCTGAATTATTAAATCCATGAAAAGATAAAACACCTGAAGTAGTAAGAGTTAATAAACTAATACTAGTGTACAATGGTCAAGGAGAAGGAGAAACTAAATGAAAAGGATGAGCTTGAAAATTACTTCTGTGTATATTTAACAAAGATTATAATTATATAAGGGTTTCAATAATTACTAAAATATATAGTAATAATACGTTAAGCCAGGAGAGAAAATCGAATTCTCATTATTAATGCATGAAATTAATGTTCTAACCAATTGAACTATCCTGGCTTGGTTAAATATATATTAATTCATTAAATAGGGAGGATACCCTGAATTGAACAGGGAACTTACTGTGCCACATACAGTTGTTCTACCTATTGAACTATATCCACCTTTATTTTTATAAAATATTTATGTTGAGGTGATTCGAACACCTATAAATAAATACCAAAAATTTATGACTTACCGATTAGTCTACAACATATTTATAGTTATATTTAACTATAGTATTACTAGTAATACTTAAATATACATGATAATATGGGTAGTAAGACTTGAACTTACATGAGATAATTTCACCCCGTCCTAAGCGGGACCTGTCTACCAATTTCAGCATACCCATTAATATGATAATATATATATAATTTTATAAAATTATATAAAACTTTATAAAACCATATAAAACTTTAACCATATAAAAACTTTAAATTTAAAACTATATAAAACTTTTTTCATCGTTTTTATATTTTCATTTTTCAATATTTTTATGTTTTGTCTTTTATTTTTAAATTATACTTGTTATAATTTATATAACATTATATTTGCCCAAGATAAGATTTGAACTTATAGCCTAAACATCTTCAGAGTTCCGCTCTACCTGGTTGAGCTTCTTGGGCTTTTTAACCTAAATCTATAACATAATAAGTACAAATAACTAAAGATATTTTTTATATCACCCAAAACTTTACAAAATAAATAAAAGGAACGGTCCTTAATAAAAGAATAATTATATTATTTTGTAAAAGAAAAATTATTAATTCACCATTAGTATAAAACTAATAAATAATATCAAACTCGTTAGATGAAATATATTTAGAGTTATAATAAATACTATTAAAGATTAAAGATTAATACTAAAATTATACTATTTATCTAAATAAAAAAAGACATATTATGTTTTTATAATTAAAATATTATGTTAAAGATTGTTTATATGCGATAATATATACTAAATAAGTAGTATATAATACAGTATATAAACTGTAAATAAAAACTTTAAAAACGCGTACAAGATTTGAACTTGTAAAAATATGTCCGTACCATAACACTATACCAATTTAGTTAACGCGTTATGATTGTACTACAAAATATTACAATTTATTACATTTTAATAAACGAAAGTTAATTATAAGTTTTATATATACAATAAGTTTAATATAAACTTATTGCTGTATTAGTTATAAATTATCTATACTAGTGAATAACTTTTTTATTTTTTATATTAACATTTATAATATATCTATGGAGATATTAGGACTCGATCCTAAAATAGCGATATGCAAAATCGCAGTTTTACCAATTAAACTATATCCCCTTAAGCTCATGTACAAACAACATAAACCCTTTTGTAAGTAGATTAATAACCCAATCGGGGATCGAACCCGAGTATATAACGGTGAAAATGTTATGTCTTAACCACTTGACTATTGGGTCTATTATTAGTTTATATTTAAAATTATTTATTATAAATCTATAAAGTACAAATATTAAGGTGCAAGTATTTATTGTATTAAATATTTTTAAAATTAAATATTGAAATATTAAAAACTATATATAATGTTTATCCGAGGAACGACTTGAACGTTCACGATATAATATCAGTAAAGCTTAAATTTGCCCTGTCTACCAATTCCAGCACTCGGATTTAAAACAAATACATATTTACAGAAATTAAATTTTACCTATAAACTATATTAAATTTTACATATAAACTATATTAAATATACACAAGAATTACATTTTATATATAAATATATATACAAAACAATTAAAAATTTAATTAATATAAGTATTATAATAAATAAGGCCAGAATGATTCGAACACTCATCTGAGCTATCATGAGCAGCTTGCTTTACCTATTAAGCTATAGCCTTAAAATAATAATATTTATGCGGACAGAGGATTTGCACCCCTATTGACTGGGCATGAGCCAGTTATGTTACTATTACATTAATCCGCATTAATGTACAAACAATTTAATAAGCCCAGTACGAGATTTGCACTCATATCTTCCGATTACAAAACGGGTGCATTACTATTATGCAAACCAGGCTATATATCTATTATAAAAGTATTTTTTTATTGCGATAAGTATGTTATTTAGTTAGTAATTAAATTAGTACTTTATACCTAAAAACGTCAAAGTCATTTCAGCTAAAGCCTATTAATGTTCGTAGTGTTATACTACGTATCTTTAAGAGTATCTTAAGGTAAGCTTCGTGCCTAGATGCATTCAGCACTTATCTTTAACTAACATAGCTTTCCTGCCATGCCTATACTATAAATATACACTTGAGTAAACTAAAAGTAATATCCTACAAAAACAAATTGATATAAGAAATTAATATCTCTTAATCTCATCATTAATTTTTCATTCGTTAATATTAAGCATATAAACAACAGGTAAACCAGAGGTTACCATACCCAACTCCTTTCGTACGAAGGGGCTATCCTTATTTTACTCTAATTTTCTCTAGAAGATAGAAACCATACTGTCTCACGACGTATTTAACCCAGCTCGTGTAGCTCTTTAATCGACGAACAGTCGCACCCTTCATAATTTCTGCATTCATGTGGATGAGCTAAGCCGACATCGAGGTGCCAAACTGCGCACTCAATTTGTACTCTCTGGCGCAATTAGCCTGTTCAAAAACGTTATAATAAAGAGTTTACCCCTTTATTCCACTCTTTACAGAATGGTTCAGACTATTTCTTCATCTCTAAACTACATCTAATTAATGCAATGTGAAAAATTTAAAATTTAATTTTTAAATATGACTTTTTTTTAATTAATATTTTAATATGATTTTTTTTAATATTATTATTATATTAATATAATTTAGTAATATAATTTTATATTTAACATCATATATTATGTATTAATAACTACTTACTCAACCTTTTAATCCAAAAGCTCCATTACGTGTTTTAGAATGTACTATTGTAGATTGTAGATTAGATTTAACATGACCTCTTATCATAACTGATGATAATTTATTATATGAAGAATGTATATTTTTTAAACTACCTTTATATCTATATTTAAATATAGATCTTGAAGCAGTTAAACGTCTTGTTAATCTACCTGATACTTCAAATCTTACACCACTAACTACTTTTTGTTTTATAAAGTTAAGGAAGTTATTTTTATTAATACTATTTATATTTTTATCACTTGTTAAAAGTAAATGCAAATATGGTGATTTTACCTTTAATAAAGCCTTTCTTAATACTCTTAATAGTTTATTTTTTCTATTTCTTAATTTAAAACCTATAGCAGATGAAAATATATCACTATTTAAATGTATAGATTTTAATTCAATTATTTTTAATTCTACTTTTTTATTGTAGATTCGACTTATTAAACTAATCAAACCTAAGCCTTTTCAACTCAAAAATAAATTTGTAAATTTACATTTGTTAAAATTTAACAATTTTGCATAATAGAAAAATTTTTCCTCTAATAAAAATAATTTTTTAAAAAACATAAGATTACGCATTTTACGTAATATAAGATATGTATTATTTATATTTAATAATATTCAAATAAATATATTATTTCTTTGTTTTAAATTTAGTCCTCATTTGTGAGAAGTAAATCTTTTTTTTAATGTATATGATAATATGTTTTTTATTTTTTTTATAAGTTTAAACTTACGTTTGTATAAATATATTTGAATTACTTTTCTTTTTATATTTATAAATGCACGTTCGAAATGTTTATCTTTTATGTTTTTTAGTTTATACTTAATAAAGTTTATCTGCTTCACATTTTTTGAATCATCAAGTTTAAAAAAATTAAATTTTAACATATTTTGTATGTTTCTTAATTCATGTTTAAAATATAGATTAAATCTATTATAATATGTATTAGATACAAAGAATTTTACCATACTTTTAATATGATTTTTAAAACTACGAATGTTTTCTTTTTGTTTTTTTGCATATATATTTTTAGCTATAGATCTTATTTTACGGTTGAAAATATATTTTTGTTTATTATACGTATATAGTGTAATAATAACTTTAGCATTAGTATGTTTCATTTCAGCTCTACTAATATATATCCTATTAGCAGAAAAACGATTGTTTCTAACACGTCTACGTTTAAATAATGTTTTTAGTTTACTTGAAATGGTATTAATGTAACTTTTAAAAAGATTATTTACTATTTTATCTGCATTAATTAATGATTTAATATATGATTTATTAAAAGCATAAATACTATTAGATCATTCTTTATTTGAAGAGGGATAATATTGAATAGAATTTTTTTTTAAATTTTCTCTGTGAATTTTTTTCTGATATCCTATTTTATCATCCCTATTTTTAGTAAAATTAGTAATTTTATTATCGACAATTAAATTAGATTTTTTGTTTAATAAATTTAACATATGAATTATAAAATAATATTAGTTATATAATGTTATATTATATAAGGTATATGATAAGTACATAAATTATTATATAATTTGATTAAAAATATTTTTTAATCATTTTAAAAATAAAATATATATTGTATATTAGATATAGTTTTAACTAAAGATGCTGGGATTATATAAAGGGTTATTGTTAGTCACTCACCTTTTAGTCGTTGAACGCACTTATTACTTGTTTTATTGTATTAATACATTAAAATGCTAAAATAAGTTTCGCTTCAAATTTACTTATTTAGCGTAAAATTTACATACATAAATAAGTTATTCTTGAAATTTACCCAGTTATATTACCAATGGTCTTAAAAAAAGACATTGGAGGACTAACAGTTAATCCCCAGCGTAGCTTTTTCAATAATACAAGACCTTTCCTTACTGCGTCTTGCGATCTTTATGCCCTGCTTACGCAACTGATAGACGTGTAAGTCAAACAGTAAAGCAAGATTAAGCCATTAAACTTTGAAAGTATATATAAAAATCCTTCTATTAGCTTTTTAAAGCATTAAAGCTGTATAAACTTACTAATAAAAGAACTAAAAGTATTATACATTTTTTAATCTATTAATACCTCGTATACATCTATTTTCCATATAGTTAAAATCTTACTTATTTTAAATGTTATAGTTCTAACCTAATAGAAATGTAACTGAATAAATTATAGATACTTAATATTTTTATATAAATATATATATATTTTTAAGTAAATATAACCAATAACAAAATAAAATAATAAAATATAATGCAATCTTTTTTTTTAAGAAAGCTATTATAGATTAATTGCATATTGCACCTTTACAAAATTAAATTTGGATACACCCAGGTACTCTTTATGGGATCTGTGCCCCGCATAAACCGTCCGCTAGCCACTGTTTCCTGAGTAACCAATTACTTAATTTTACATATGTTATTCTATATATGAGTTATATTTCATATATTCCTGTGAATTTTTCATTGGTGTAACCTCCTTATTTTCGGATTAGTATAGTAGACTTTAGTTTAACAAGAAGTTTTTGATAAACCTATTCTACCGATATGACAAACTAAACAAAGGTGTTTCAATTTTGTCTAGTCAACTACCTTATACACTACAATTTGTTAAATCATACCCTGTAACTAGTAACAGTAAAGCTGCATGGGGTCTGTTGAGATAGGTTGTTTTATTGCTAAAATTTCCCCCTCTAAGAACCGTACGTGCGACTTTCATCGCATACGGCTCCAACATTTAATAACATGTATTTTTTAATTAATCTTATTATGATAATTACTTTTATTACCTGGAATGTCAGATCATCTGATAAATTTAAGTTTATCGGAATTAGGTAATATACTACTATTTAGTAATCTACCTGCATTCATACATTTCTTTACATTAATCATGTGAAGTTTACCCTCTTCAGTCTTATGAGTATTAGCTGATTTTAATTCTATTAATTTCTTTCAATCTAAGTAATCTAAATGCTTACGAGTATACATCGAATACTTGTCAATAAATTTCGTAATTACTTCAGTATTATAAGTAACAAATCTAGAAACAGAACGAACTTTTTTTGACTCATTTAAAGATGTAATATCGTATTTAGGCTTTAAATAACCGTGACCAAAATATAATCTAATAGCATCTAAAACCTTAACATCATGACTATTTTGGGCTATTTCCAATGTATGTGCGATACTTAATATAGTTTTACCTCTATTAATATGATCACCTATTCTACATTGGAATGAACCTTCACCATCTATAAAAGCTTGTATTCACTCAGGTTTTAAATCAATATTTAACGTATTAAGATAATTTCATCTTTCGTCAAATGACCTTTTAGAATTCATTTTTTCTTTTAATGATAAAATAGTATTAGCATTAGCTAACATGTCATTGGATAAAAGAATAGCTTTTTTTCAATCTAAGTAATCTAATCTTTTAGAACCTACTAAAGGATATTTATCAAAATGCGGTATTATTGTGTTAAGTAATATTTCAACACTACTAATAGTATATTTATATGCTTGAGAATAACTATTATCAATATATATATTTCCAACACCAAAGAAGTTTTTTAGATCATACAGAATAACCATTGAATGATCTTTTTGAGTTACCTTAAATGAAAATGTGATTTTTTTTGAGTTTTTTTATTCTAATTTATACTAAAATTACCTTCCGCATCTACTATACCTGTAACCCACCACGGTGAAAGTGTACTGTTAATACTATTTATATTATTTGTGATTGAATTTTTTATGTTTGTAGCTGTTTTATATTATTATACTAAGTTTTTATAATCAGAACTTTCAATTCTATCAAAGATTTAGGGGTGCCAGCCTTTCTTTGACCCGAACCCAACCACGGTGTCTGCTTTGTAAGCGTACGGGTATTTACTAATCTATGGTATAATGTTGTAACTTAGCTTAAAATTTATTATTTACTTAATCCACAACACAGACTAAATAAAAATTATTTTAAAGAAAACACCATAAAGGAAAACACCATACTTTAGAAAACCACCATATTTTAGTAAATACCATATTTTAAGAAAGAAAACACCATATATTAATAAAACGCATAAACATACCTTTTGATAATTATCTTTTAGAGTTAAAATTAAACTCCTGTTTAAATAAGCAATCTAATATCCAAATTAAATGCCAGTTCTAAGTCAGCATTCTTTCGAATTAGTTATACAACCTATTTTCATTATTACTATGAAACATTCGCTTTTTAGAACATCCTTTACCCACTAATGTATATTTAATTTTACAATTAAACTTCCTTATATTAATAAGGGCATTATTGGGCTTACCTAGTTTACTTAATAACACCTTAATTACTACCTTAGGATTCCACTATACGTATATTGATAAAAGACCCATTAATAAACAGACGAAAAACTGTTTATACAATCAATAGTTGTTTTCTTTTTTTTTTTCAATTTATTAAGAAAATACTCCAGATTACGCTTCTAACGTGAATTCAAAATATTCTTATCCATAGTAGTATAGCTCACCTCCCTATAATATAGGCAGGGTAGTCTTAAAGACTTAATTTGACGGGCTTTACACAAAAAAATTACTTTTAATGCATACCGCATGAGCTCAGATAATGGGTTATCTGGCGGGTTCTCACCACATTGTTATTAAGCACTTATCTAGTCGCACTCTCGTCTATCTAGAGATAGGCAGTATCTTCACTGCCATTCCAATTTCACTGAGCCAATCATTGAGACAGCTGTTGCATCGTGAGATCATTCATGCGCGACATCATTTAAATGCCAAGGTATTTCGCTACCTTAGGACCCTCATAGGTAAGGCCGCCATTGAATGGGGGTTCCTTCAAAACCTAGTCTATATTAGTCGGCTAAGTTAATCCGTTAACCATCCATCATCGGGCAGACAGCACACTCAATACATTGATTTACATCTTACGCAGAGTGCTGTGTTTTAATTAAACAGTCGTGCAACATCATTCTATGTCTCCTCTTCCTAGCCTGATATTAATCAGTAGGAATGGCACACCTTATCCCGCAGTTACGGTGTCAATTTGCCGAGTTCCTTAATGATTGTTAGCTCAAACGCCTTCGTATTCTCTACTAGCTTACTAGGGTTAGTATCTAGGTACGGTTTTTGTTCATTAAATTAGTATCATCTGTTTTAGTTTATTCCCTAATATTAATATAATATATGTTTTTCCAGAACACTTTTTACTCTACAACAAATATAAATATCTCCATATATCATATAATATGCCACTCCCTACTCTATTTTGTACTGGAACATGCCATAATATATTTATTCACACCCATAAAGCAATTTATATTCTATATATTTATATATTTATGGGTATATAAATATATATTAATATTATATTATAATATAATATTAATGTTGTATAAATGTTGTTACATATATAGTCTCATCGTTTTATCCTTTAGGTTAAACTTAGAGGCCGTTTTTCTTTAAGAAACATAGAAAGATACCATAAGCTTAAGGCGAGGGAATTATCCCTTTTTCGTTACTCATGTCAGCATTATCACTTGGGATATCTAATTATTAGTATTAAAAATACTAATTCTAAAATTTTCCCAATGTTCCGCTACCCCATAAAACATACTTTTTTTTACACATAAAAAATTATTTAATAAAATAATATAATAAATATGTTATTATGGACAAGGTGTCGGTGTATTGTTTAGATCCGCTATATCTTCGGCGCTTTTAACTAAAAAGGTTAATAAAACTTAACCTATTGAACCAGTGCTCTGTTACGAGGTCTTTAAAAAATGGCAGCTTCTAAGCCTATTTCCTGGTTGTATGGTTTAAATACTTCCTTACTTTCACTTAACAATAACTTTGGAACCTTAAACACTTGTTCTGGGCTGTTTCCCTTTTGACATACAACCTTATCGTTAAATGTCTGATTGTTCAACATTCATCATTGCCATTCCGAGAGCAAATACTCGCGAATAAAGTCTTCACGACTCCCCCATGTGTACAAAAAGATATAACTTTTTTACAAATATATACAATTTGTCCGAGATCACAATTCTGTACCTGCTATGATGTTATTTAAACTACATACTTAGATATGTTTCGCGGAAAACCAGCTATAGGTAGTCAGTATTGTCTTTCACTAACTTACCACAGTTCTTTGGATATCTTTACAACGATACAGATTATCTCTTTTACCTAACATTATAGGTAGAGCTGAGATTTTTCTCCCTAAATAGTAGTATTACTATCCATTTAACAGATAATATAGTTTATGATTTTATATTTATTGTTACAAAATATGTTTTTTTAAGAAGTCTATTATTTAATAATGCTTGACTTACTGAAGCTCTTGACACACCTAATGCTTTACCAGCATCAGTTAAGCTAGCATACTCTGACTTATCATTAGTTTTTATGTTTTTAACTATTATTGATATTCTTCTTGCAGCTGTAGCATTTACAGTAGAAAGTGCCTTTCTATTTCTAACTTCATCACTTAATACGAAATCTCTCATTTTGGAAAGAGATTCTGGTGTATGTTTGTAACCTAAAGTAGAACCTGCTATTTCAACAATATTATACTGAGGTTTAATAAGATCCATATAATATTGTTCTCTTTCTATAACATTGTTTTTATCACAATATTCTAAGATTTCCAATATAAAATTAGAGAACCCATATTTTAAAAGAGCTCTATCTATAGGTCTGTTACTTTTAGCTAAAGAACGTAAACTATAATAAGTATACATTCTAACGCTTATATTAACAGAACTACCAATGTAAGCATTACCATTAATTTTATTGATCCAACGATATACACCTATTTTTTTACGATTATATGCCAAGATATTTAATTTATCCTTGTCAGCGTTGACATAAATAACTACAGGTTTTACATCGTCAAATTTGGGTTTACTGACGAGCAGTACCTACGAGATGTAGATAATAACCTGTTAGTTTTAAATAAATGTAGAAAGAAATTAATGTTAGTAGCTTATTAATAATTAAAGGATGTTTTAATATTAATGATTTTAGAGATTATCCTTTCAATTATATCATCCGGTTAGGGTGCTAGCCTCCCAATGACCCGAGTTCCTTTCTACGGTGAACCTTGCTTGTAGCTGCTACGGGTATTTACTCGTTATAATTTACTCTTCTATTATTCAAAGAGGTTAGACCAATTCGAAGGTAATAAAATCATAATATTGAGAAAAGAGTGCATTGTTACTCATAAAACTATATTATCCTGCAATGTTTCCATTGAGGCTTGACTATATCTTAGGCTTGCGCCAACCACCTTATAGTCGATGAACCTTTCTCCAAATAAAATGGAGCTTGGCTGCGGATTACCCATTTCCTTTCGTACATCAATCTTGATTTTACTATACCGCGAGTCATTACCTGCGCCCCTAATTATATTAATATACTAGGTTAGTTAAGATTGCTTTAGGGATTTCCCGTCAGTTTGATGGTTTGTAGCAGAAGGTTCACATCTACTTGGGCTATAACAATTGCTCATTGTTGTTTTTACCCATTCGGCCTTTTATAAGCCTGACCATGGTAAGATCACTACCCTTCGGGTCTCTACTTAGATACTTAATCATTACTTAATAATCGGATTATCTAGGCATCATTGCTTGCATCTAATTAGAACTTGCTGACCCATTATACAAAAGGTACGCTCTTATATGTTTATTAAACTTAACTTGAGCTGCTTATAAGACTACTAATTCATATCATTTCCCTCACGGTACTAGTTCACTATCGCTTGTATATCATACTTAGCCTTAGAGGAAGGTTCCCCTTTATTCAAACAGATTAATCCATTTTACTTATTAGGCATTTCTACTTTCATTCACACTACTTATAGAATCTCGTTTGATTTCCTTTCCTGAAGCTACTAAGATATTTCAATTCGCTTCGTTTATAAATAGAATTTATTCAAGAGTTTATGGATCTAGGGATAGGTATTTACCTATGCTATGATCAAATATATCTCTTTAATATACAGCTAGATATCCTTAATAGTCTCTTTATATACTTGCCATTATATTTAATCCTTAAAACTTTTATCATAATATAAAATTATTTCTTAAGGGATTAAAATAATGAAATAACACAATACATATCAAATACATTACTATTAATTATTATAAAATATGGTTTTAGATATTTTTATAAAAATATTATCGGGTCATTATGATTCGAACATAACTATTCCTCAACCCAAATGAGGTGCCTAACCAGCCTGGCTCTAACCCGTTTAGATATTTTTGTATTATTGTATTATTATATTCTTTTATATAGATTACTATTACCTTTAATACATTATGATTCCTCAGCGAATCGAACGCTGATAATACTCTTATCAAAAGCACACTTTACCTATTAAGTTAAGAAATCTTTAAAGACAAGAGCATCCAGACTTGAACTGGAAATTTGAAGTTTGAAGCTTCCTATTTTACCATTAAACTATACTCTTTATTAATATTAACATTTTTATTTATTATTAAATATTATTAATAAATTAGAATAACGTATATAAAATACATTGATTTATTAAGGAATTCATTAATTAAATTATAACATCTATACAATACATATATAACATTTATATAATACATACATAACATTTATATAATACTTATATTACTGGTATAATATGTATACAATATATTAGAATAACTTGTATAAAATATATTATTATATACGTTTTATACAATATGTTTAATATAATATACGGAAGAGAAATGATTCGAACATCCAGGTGAAAAACACAATATTTAGCAAATATCTCGCCTTACCAGTGGCAACTCTTCCTTTTGCTAAAATAGCATATACTATTTTCGAGTTAAACCGGGATCGATCCGGTATCTACTTTCGTGACAAGAAAGTCCTTTACCATTAAGTTACTAACTCTTTACGGCTAACCGAATTCGAATCGATACACTTCGCTTGGAAGGCGAAAGGTCTACCAGTTAACCTACAGCCGTTTATCATATATTTTAAGACCTAAGGGACTTGAACCCCTATAATAATGATTAAAAGTCATATGCTTTACCATTAAGCTAAGATCTCTTTAAATTTAAATTTATAACTAATACAAAAAATAATTGTAACTTATACAAAAAATATTTATTACACAAAAATTACACAAAAAAAATTTTTATAAGGAATAAGTGATTCGAACACTTAACCTGCCGTGTGTAAAACGGATGCTCTACCAATTAAGCTAATTCCTTTTTATACTAATAAATTATATTAGTTTTTTTGTTTAATAGTTATAATTATAGCTCCGACCATCGCTAACAATAAGATTATAGATGTTAATATAAGTCATATTGAATAATTAGTATATATTATATTACCTATACTTGTTATATGAGAAGTTTCTGATAAAAAACCATCTCATAGTTTAGATGTTACATGGTATAATTCTACATCATTACTTAAAGTAAATACTTTAATAATATTAGATATATTATAATTATTATTTGCTAAAATATATGGTAATATATTATTTACAGAATAATTGAAAGAAATACCTAATATTATAGCTAAAGGGATACTATTACTGGTGTCTATTAATAGTTCAGATATTCTAATATTTATTAACATTAAGATAAATAGAAATAATATAGAAACTGCTCCTATATATACTAATAAGTAAGATAAACCTATAAAATTTAAACCTAACAAGATTAAATAACAAGATATACTTAGAAATAGTCCTATTAAAAATAAAACAGATACAATCGGGTTTTTAGTTATTATTACTAATATACCACATATTATTGCAGCAATATATAAAAAATCTAAAAATATATCTTTATAACCATTGAAAACTATTTCTTTAAAAATATATAACACTTTAAAAATTAAGATTTACCTTCTCATAATAATTATTATTCATATATATGTATATGTTAATATATAAGTTAATATAAATTAGTGTTTAAGTTAATATTTAACTTAATTTATAGGTTAATGTACTATATAGAATATATAATATATTTGAAATAATTAAAAATAAAATACAAAAACACGTACAATAATTTATAAAAATATGTGTGTAACATAACACCATACCGATTAAATTAACGCATAATGTATATACATATATACATTCTATATATGTATATATATTACATAGCCCTTAAAATGAATCGAACATTTATCAAAATATTAACAGTATTCCGCTCTACCATTGAGCTATAAAGGCTTTAAAAAACGAATAAGAATATTAGGAAAATCAATATAAACTATAATAACCAATTATATAGTTATTATAGTTTATTAAATTTAGGAAACAAGAGATTCGAACTCCTAAAAGCCTATGGCTATTGAGTTTACAGCTCAACCCATTTTACCAATAATGGAAGTTTCCTTTTTTATTATACATATATAACCTTACTTATAAAACTTATTATTTAGGTGTTATATGTGGATTTAGTTGTGTAATTAAAAATTTGTCAAATAACAATTTTTTAGAAATTATATAACGTCTAATTGACTTACTTGTACCAATAGCCCTAGCAGCACTTAATTTAGAATTGTATACCAACAGATCCTTTGTTTGAATATTCAACACTTGTACAGGAATACCTAAAAATAAATTAGTTTTTTTCATTGTTTTGGTTTAAATTTTCATTGAAACACTACACTCTTACACCTTTTTTTTTAATAAACCAAAAATTAGGATTTTCATGTTTTGAACATCTAAATTAAAGATAAGAGTAAATATCTTATTTAGAAAAGCATTATATTTATACATATACTTATAATTTTTTATGTAATATAAAACTTTTGGCTTAATATATTACCATTAATATAATACATTACCATTAATATAATACATAGTGTATTACTTTACATTTTATTGGCTAATTCTACAATAAATCTACCTTATAACATCTTCAGTATTTATTTCATTTTCACCAAAGAAATTAAGAATACATATATTATATAACCTTAATCATAAAACTTTATTTAAGCGGTTTAATAGTATTTAGTTCTGCAATTAAGTATCTACCTTTATAAAGTTTAGTATTTTTACCTTTTAGCTTGTTCATAATAGTATAATGACTTGCATTCAAGACAACGGCTGCTCTTCTAGCAGAAGTAGTAACCTTAGTTTTTAAATCTGTAATTAATACAGATTGTGCAGTTACAGTAGAAGCTAAAATTTCACACGAGTTTTCATTGACACTTTACTCTCCTTTTTTTAAGTTATTTTTTCAAACATAGCTTGAAGTTTAGATATATTTAAACAATATTTATTTACTTTTCTTTCATATATATATAAAATAAACTTAAAAAAACTTATACCATTACTCTTAAACAATCTAACCAGTCATACATACCTAAGCTTTAAACGAGTATGATCTTTAATTATATGACCTAAACTAGATCCAGCTGTCTTACAAATATTATAGTTAGGGTTTAGAAGATCTAAGTAATATTGTTATTTTTCAATAACATAACTTTTATCACAACACTCAAGTATTTCTAAGGTAAATTTAGAGTAACCATGTTTTAATAAAGCTCTATACATAATACTATTATTTAATATTTCTTTAAATAAGAAATAAGAAGAAAAGTAATATCTCAATCTTCTAGTTAAATCTGTAGCACTACCTATATATGCATCATTAACTTTATTGATTCAACGATACACACCGGATTTACCTTTGTTATCTTTAAGTATGGTTTTTTTATACCTTAAAATTTTAATAAACTACAACAGGAATAGTAGAAAGAGAAATATATTAAGTATTAATGAAAATACTATAACCAAATAAATTGATAAAACCAAATAATATTATAAAATTAATTGCAACTACAAAACTAAGTGAACAAAAAATGTTCTTTATCAAAAATTTATTATATATATAAATTATAAAACTTAAATTTCTCATATGCCTATATCCGGATTCGAACCAGATTATATATATAATAATATATATAAATTCCTACACAGACTTTTTTTTTATTTGGGTGTATTGTTTATATTAATTATTCCCGGGCAAGTTCCCCTACCCGAACCGTATTTCGACTTAACACCAATCAGAGCTACGCATACGAAGATTACTTGTTAAAATATCTAAACCTAAATTATCTAAGATAAAAATTAACAATCACCAAACTTATTGCATACACTCCTTTCAGCGCCTGACGAGTGGTTAGTACCTATCTGAGATTAAATTCACCGTGATGTGATTACTCACGATTACTAGTAATTCCTTTTTCATGTAGTCGAGTTTCAGACTACAATTCATATTATATCCTACTTTAAGGATTAGCTCCAATTTACATTATTGCATCCCTTTGTAAAGGCATATGTGGCACGTCTATAGCCCACAACATTAAGGCCATGATGACTTGTCTTAGTCCCTCTTATCACATCCAATATAGCGGTGAACTGTTTTATTTTAAAATAAAACAAGGGTTTACGTTAATTTAATGGATCTAACCAAATCTCACGACATTAACTGAAGACAGCCATGCAACACATGTGACCTAAACAAGTAAATTAAGCTAATAGCTTAATTTACTTATCCAAACATATAGAATTTAGATCATACAAATTGTGGTAAGGTTATTCGAGGATCATCGAATTAAATAACATACTTCACTACTGGTTTCAGAAACGGTCTAATGATTTCAGTTCCTGCGTTGCCGCATTACTCTTGAGGTGGAGTGCTTACATTTTCATTTATAGTCTAAAAATATTTTAACCTATGACACTCATCATTGTCTGCTTGGACTACGGGGGTATCTAATCCTCTTCACTTCCCAAGCCTTCGTCCCTCAACGTCAGTTTTCACATAAAGGTTTGCCTTCGCCATTACCCGTCCTAAAGGTATCAAAACATTTCATCTCTACACCAATAGTTCTGATATCTCCCTCTTACACTAAAACTCAAGTCTTATCCGTACCCTTATTTGGGCGTGATATACTGTCTAGGTACCCTTTATACCTAATAAAGATGAATAACACTAGTCTCCCTTGTCTTACCGCGACTGCTGGCACAAGATTTGGTCGAGACTATAGATACAAAGTTGTCATTATCAGCTTTTATCTAGAACTTTATAAGACATAGTCAATCAAGTTAACCCTAAAAATATAAAATATGAATTACATATTTTATATAGTATTAAATATAGTTTCCTAGCTTTAATGGTTAACTCTCATTCTTCCAAGTTGCTGGTTCAGCCGTTAGGCCATTGACCAATATTCCTCACTGCTGTACTAGACGTATTGGGGTTTTTTCAGACCCAATGTGATCGATCGACCTTTCAGTCTCGACTACGGATACAAGCTAATTAAGCCATTACCTTAATTACTACTTATCCGAGGTATTTATAATCATCTAAGAGTGAAATTTTTAACTATTTTATATTTAACATTTCTTTTTTTTTTAGGGATTTACATATCCCTTGCTCTTAGGTAGCCAAAAACACCCTTTGCTCACCTGTACACCACTTCAACATTATTAAAAAAATATGTTTAATAATATTAACGTTCGATTAGCATGTGTCAAGCATTTGGACAGCGTTCATTCAGAGCCATCATCAAACTCATCTAATTTATATTTTATTTCAACAATATAATATGTATGTTGAAATATCTTACTCAAGATTCGAACTTGAATTTAGATATTAGAAGTATCTTGTTCTTCCCTTGAACTAGTAAGAAAAGATGTGTTTTTTTTTGAATATAAAATTTTTTAATATTCTATATTAGCTTGAAAGATTAAAGTTAATCTTTCATATTAACATTAGTATTAATGTACATATATTACACTTGTAATACATTACTATTAATTATTATACTATACTATAATATATTAAATTGTAATTTATATTAATACCTTTATACTTAGTTTATTTTATACGTTTAAACTTTTTTTTATAAAATACCTTTATAAAAATATTTTTATAAAAATACTTTATATTATTACCTTAAATTAATAAATACCTTTAATTAATATAAACACCTTAAATTAATAAATATATTAAATTAATATGAGTATATTAATATGAATACCTCATATTAATATGAGTACCTTTTATTAGTTTATATATATATTAATTTTTTACAATATTGGAGCATAATATATCAAAGATGACACAGAATAATGTAAACCATCTAATACAGGTGCAGGGTATACACCTAATACTACTGTAAAAATAACCAATGTCAATAATATATGGAACTCACGTTTATTTAAATCTGGTATATTTACTTTGAAAAATTTAGAGTATGATCCTGCAAATGCTATTCTATTAAACATATATATTGTATATGCAGCAGAAAATACTATAGAAGAACTAGCGAATACACCTAATAAAGGCAGTCTTTCAAATACCCCGTATAATGACATAAATTCACCTATAAAGTTTAAAGTTAGAGGAACTCCACAATTACCTAATGATAGTATAAAGAATAATATAGAAAATAAAGGCATTATTTGAGCCATACCTCTATAGAAAGTAATTAATCTAGTAGAAGATCTATCATATAAAACACCCCCAGCACAAATAAATAGACCTGATGAAACAAATCCATGAGCTAATCCTAAAGTAATACCACCTTCAATACCTTGTATTGTATTACTAAATACACCTAAAAGATACACAGCAGCATGAGATACAGAACTATAAGCTATAAGTTCTTTAACATCTATAGTTCTTAATGTACTAAAACTAGCATATATAATAGTAATAACACCTATTAAATAAACTATATAAGTATAATCTATAGAAGCTTTAGGTAATATAGGTAATATTAATCTAAGTATACCGTATAAACTTAGTTTAAGAACAATACCTGCCAAAATTATACTACCAGCTAATGGTGATTCAACATGAGCTTTTAAAAGTCAAGTGTTTAAAAAAATAGTTGGTGTTTTAACAGCAAAAGCTATAAAAATACCATAAAATAAGAAAAGTTGTGTTAAATAATTAAAATTTGTTTTATATAAAGCATCAAAATCAGTAGTACCCATGATAGAAGACATGCTAAGTATAGATAATAATAAGAATAAAGAACCTAATAGTGTATATAAAAAAAAGTAAAAACTAGCCCTTACTCTATTACTTGATCCAAATAAACCTATTAGTATAAACAAAGGCGGTAATATACTTTCGAAAAATATATAGAAAAGTAGTACATCTAATACCAAAAATACTGCTAATAATAATGTTTCTAGTAATAAAATTATTATTATATATGC
>WNGJ01001289.1_pt1 | contig 64004 bp, 57 predicted proteins | sample 5400611 | NCBI WGS metagenome assembly WNGJ01 (sample SAMN13153375, study PRJNA577476) | soil metagenome | isolation source: 40 cm soil or saprolite under Garry oak tree replicate 1 | place: USA:California | collected 2016-06-15 | reverse complement strand
GAACGGCAGGATCAGCACCAGGTAGATGAACGGGTGCGGTGGCCGCGCGGCAGCCGGATCGGCGCGCGTCATCCCCGAGCGCTCAGGCGTGGCCGTGCATCCATCGCTTCAGCAACGGCACCATCGCCAGCAGCACCAGGCCGGGGCCGATCGAGCTGCCCACCAGGAACTGGTACAGCGGAAATTTCGACTCCGTCAGCATGCTCTCCAGCGTGCCGGCAAGGTAGTTGCCGATGCTGAACGAGCCGAACCACACCCCCATCATCAGCCCGACCATCCGCGTCGGAGCCACCTTGGTGACCATCGACAGGCCCACCGGCGAAATGCACAGTTCGCCAATGGTGTGCACGACGTACACGCCGGTCAGCCAGAGCGGGCTGATCAGGCCGAAGCGGTCGGCGCGCTGCTGCGCGAGCGCCAATATCACGAAGCCCAGACCCAGGATGATCATCCCGATTCCCATCTTGGTCGGTGACGAGGGTGCGCGCGGCGTGCGATCCATCCGGGTCCAGATCGCGGACAGCACCGGACCGAGCGACAGGATCGCGATTGGATTGATCGACTGGAAGAACTCCGCCGGAATCTCCCATCCGAACACGACGCGATCCGTCAGCTTGTCGGCGAACAGGTTCATCGTGCCGCCGGCCTGTTCGAAACCCATCCAGAAGAAGACGTTGAACAGGCCCAGCACGATGATCGCCAGCACGCGTTCAAAGTCCTGGCGCCCGCCTGCGCGCTGCGCCGAAAAAAGGATCCATGCCACCCCGGCGATCGGCAGAGCGACCTTTGCCTGCCAGGGCACGAGTGCCCACGCCGGGCCGGCCACTTGCCAAAGACCCAGGGCCGCATATACGAGCGGGATCGCGGCCAGGCTCAGAAGGGCCACGTGCAGCCAATCGCGCGGCAGCAGGCGGTCAGAGCCCTCGCGCCCGGGCGGCAGCCCCGTGGTGCCGAGGCGCTTCTGACCGACCGTGAACTGCCACAGGCCGAAGGCCATGCCGACGGCGGCGGCACCGAAGCCCCAGTTCCAACCCCAGTGCACGCGCAAGTAGCCTGCCACGACCGGGGCCAGGCCGGCGCCCAGATTGATGCCCATGTAGAAATACGTGAAGCCGGCATCGCGGCGCGGATCCTTCTCCCCGTATTGCCGGCCGACGAGGGAGGAAATGTTCGGCTTGAAAAAGCCGTTGCCGACGATCAACAGGCCGAGCGCCAGGTGCATCAGCGCCGGCACCGTCATCGCCGCATTGCCGAACAGCATCACGGTGCCGCCGACCAGAATCGCCTTCCGGAACCCGAGCAACCGGTCCGCGATGTATCCGCCCACCAGCGGCGTCAGGTAGACGAGGCCCGTGTAGACCGCGTACACCTGCAGCGCATCCTCGCGCGTATAGCCGCCTGCCTTGACCAGATACAGAACCAGCAGGGCGCGCATCCCGTAGTAGCTGAAGCGCTCCCACATCTCGGTCCGGAACAGTGTCCACAAGGCGCGCGGCTGGCGCCGTTCGACAATCGACGGCGCAGCCGCCTCGGGAAGCGTGGTAGAAACCATGGGGCTGGGTCTTGCGCGGCCGGCGCAACGGGCTCCGACCCTCCTCCTGCATGTACAGTAGCCCGGATCGTGCATGGGGTGAAGCGCGTTGGGGTCGCATTTCGGCCGGATTCGCAACGGCCAGCTAAGAATTCCGTTCGGAGATCATCGCAATGCACAAACCACTGTCCATGATCGTGGTCCTGTCGGCGCTGGCGACACCGCCTTGGGCCGCGGACGCGCCGTCGTCGCCGGCCACAGCGCCGGGCGCACCGAACCCGTTCAGCGAACCGAGCCAGCTGCCCTACGCACTGCCCCCGTTCGACTCGATCAAGGATTCGGATTTCGAACCGGCCTTCGAGGCGGGCATGCTGGAGCAGCGGGCGCGGGTCGATGCGATCGCCCACGATCCGGAACCGGCGACGCTCGAGAACACGCTGGTTGCGCTGGAGCGGTCAAGCTTGATGCTCGATCGCGTTTCCAAGGTGTTCTTCAACCTGGACGGATCCAACACAGACCCGGACATCCAGAAAATCAAGTTGCAGATGACACCGCGGCTGGCCGCGCATCGCGACGCGATCCATCTGAATCCGGACCTGTTCGCCCGCGTCGAGACCGTATGGCGCGCCCGGGCCGAATTGGGCGACCCCGAGGCCGCGCAGTTGGCGCAGCGCTATTACACGCTGTTCGTGCGGGCCGGCGCCCGTCTGGGCGGACCCGAACAGGAACGGCTGCGCAATCTGAATCAGCGAATCGCCGAGTTGAACACGCGCTTCGAACAGAACGCGCGCAAGGCGACCAACGAAGGCGCGGTCGTGGTCGACGACCGCGCGGCGCTGGACGGTCTGTCGCCCGAGCAGATCGGCGCGGCCGAACAGGCCGCCCGGGCCCGCGCACTGGAAGGCAAGTGGGTGATCGGGCTGCAGAACACGACGATCCAGCCGGTGCTGGCGCAGCTGAAGAGTCGCGCGCTGCGGGAGCGGATCTACCGGGCCTCGATCGGGCGCGCGGACGGTGGCGACACCGACAACACCGCCGTGATCGCCGAGCTGGTCAGGCTGCGCGCCGAGCGGGCACGCCTGCTGGGCTACCCGGACCACGCCGCTTACGTTCTGGCCGACGAGGGCGCGGGCGCGCCCGCTGCGGTCAACCGGATGCTCGCGTCGCTGGCGCCGGCAGCGGTTGCGAAAGCCAACAGCGAGGCGGCGCACCTGCAGGCCTTGATCGACCGTCAGGCGCGGGCCGCTCACGCGCCGGCCTTCCGGCTGCAGGCCTGGGACTGGGCGTACTACGCGGACCAGGCGCGCAAGGCGCGCTTCGATTTCAGCGAATCGGAGGTCAAGCCGTATTTCGAGATGAACCGCGTGCTGCGCGACGGCGTCTTCTACTCGGCCCACGAACTGTACGGCCTGACGTTCAAGCCACGCGACGATCTTCCGCGCTACCACCCGGACGTGCGCATCTACGAGGTGTTCGACGCCGACGGCAGCGCGCTTGCGTTGTTCATGGCGGATCTGTATGCACGTCCGTCCAAGCGGGGCGGCGCCTGGATGAGCGAATTCGTCGGCCAGTCCCGGCTGCTGGGCACCCGGCCGGTGGTGGTGATCAACCTGAACCTGGCCAAGCCCGCGCAGGGTCAGCCGGCACTGTTGACATTCGAGGAGACCACCACGATGTTCCACGAGTTCGGCCATGCGTTGCATGGAATGCTGTCCGGCGTGAACTATCCGATGCTGCATGGCACCTCGACTCCGCGGGATTTCGTTGAGTATCCGTCCCAGTTCAACGAGATGTGGGCGCGCGATCCGGCCGTGCTGGCGCACTATGCGCACCACTTTCAGACTGACCAGCCGCTGCCGCCGGCTCTGCTGGACAAGGTGCTGGCGGCCGAGAAGTTCGGCCAGGGGTACAAGACCGGCGAATATCTGGCCGCGGCCCTGCTCGACCAGTCCTGGCACCAGATCGGGCCCGACCAGGCGCCGCCGCCTTCGCGGGTGATGGCCTTCGAGAAGTCGTCGCTGCAGCGGGCGCGTGTCGACCTGGCGGCCGTGCCGCCGCGCTACCACTCGCCGTATTTCCTGCACGTTTTCAACGTGGGCTACGACGCGGCTTACTACGCCTACATATGGAGCGAGGTACTGGCGCGCGACACCGAGCAGTGGTTCCATCGACACGGAGGATTGAACCGCGCCAACGGAGAGTTCTTCAGGGCCAAGGTATTGTCGCGCGGCCGCTCCGAGGATCCGGAGCAGTTGTTCGAGAAGTTCTACGGGGGGCCGGCCGAAATCGGACCACTGCTGGAACGTCGTGGACTGGCGCCGGCGCTGCATAATGCCGGCCGACATTGACCATCACGAATTGACCACTACGAGGCGCACCGTTCAGTCGTTCGAAATGCTCCAGGCGTCGCCTGCGGCGCAGTGGCCGGCCGCGCCCGGCGAGGCCGACGCGCGCTGCGGGGTGCCGCTCGCCCGCGTCAAGCAGGCGCTGGCCCGCTTCGGTGACGGCCGGCCGGCGCTGGTGATCGATGTGGCGCGAGTGCGCTACAACGCCCGGCGCTTTGCCGCGGCAATGCCGTCCGTGCGCCCGCACTACGCGGTCAAGGCCAATTCCGACCGGCGCGTGCTGCAGGCGCTGGCGCAGCAGGGCGTCGGATTCGAGATCGCATCCTCGACCGAGCTGGACCTGGTGCGTTCGATCGGCGTGCCGGCGGCCGAGATCCTGTACAGCAATCCGGTGCGGGCCACTGGTGCGATCGAATATGCGGCGCGCCGGGGTGTCGAGTGGTACGCCATCGACTGCGTGCAGGAGCTCGGCAAGTTCGCCGCATTGAAGCCCGACGCCAAGCTGTACCTGCGGATCGAGACGAGCAACGAGGGCTCGGACTGGCCGTTGAGCGGCAAGTTCGGCGCCGGCGAAGCCGACATCGATCCGATCATCGAGGAAGCCGTCCGGCTGAAGCTGGATGTCGCCGGGGTGACCTTCCATGTCGGCAGCCAGTGCCGCAACCCGGAGAACTGGCGTACGGCGACTCGAAGCGCGCGCGCGGTGTTCGAACGGCTGACCCGTGCGGGACTGCGCCCGCGTCTGCTCGACCTGGGCGGCGGCTATCCGGTCCAGCTGACCGAGGCGACGCCCTCGATCGAGGCGATCGGGACGCTGATCGGCCAGGAGCTTGCGCAGTTCAACCGGGATATCGAAGTGATCGCGGAACCGGGGCGATTCATGGTGGCCGATGCCGGCTGCTTCGTGGCGCACGTGATCGGAACTGCGCTGCGCCACGGTCAGCGATGGATGCACTGGGACGCCGGCGTTTTCGGCGGCCTGTTCGAGACGATCGACGGCCTGCGTTACAACCTGCATGCGGAGCGCGACGGCGTGCGCGTTCCGTGGTACGTTGCCGGCCCCACCTGCGACTCGGTCGACGTGTGCATGCGCGACCAGTTGCTGCCCGAGAATATCGTCGAAGGGGATTCGATCTACGTGCTGAATGCGGGCGCCTACACGACCGCCTGCGCGAGCCAGTTCAACGGATTTGCGCTGCCTCAAGTCATTGTGATCGACACCCGTACGGATTGATCGCTGACCCGCGGGCGCGATCCGTACCGCTGCGCCGACGGCCGCTCAGTTGCCGATCGGCGACCGCTTAACAATCAGGACCGCGTGGTGATTGACACTCGAATCCAATGCTGGAAGCGGTGGCTTGTTGTGCGTCGCTTCAATTCGTTTCAATTTGTTTCAGCGTTCCCTCGAAGGGATTAACTGACCAGCGGGAAATTCCCGGTTGTCTGCGACCGCATGAAGGTCGATAGTTTTTTCCCCAAGCCATCCGAAGGAAGAGGCAAGCGCGATGAAACGCACAACTTTGATTGCAGGCACAGGGGTTGCGCTGCTCGCTGCCACGATCCTGGTTGCGTGCGGCGGCGGCGGGTCCTCCAGCGGCTCATCGGGAACACCCCGCATGATGGGAGCCAGCGGCGTGATCACAGGCTTCGGCAGCGTGTTCGTCAACGGCCGGGAGTTCGCCACCGGCATGCAGACGCAGGTGCTGGACGGCGATAGCGATGACGCGGCCTCCTCGACGGCGGACCTGCAGGTCGGCATGACGGTCGATATCGACGCTGATAGCGGCACCGCCACGATGCTGCGTTTCACCAGCGCGGTCCGCGGCGAAGTCGACGCGGTCGACCCCACGACGAGCACGATGACCGTGCTCGGGCAGACCGTGCGCGTTACCAGCGGCACATCGTTCGCCGGCAACGTGTCCAACGGCTCCACCTCGGCGCCGGTCGCTCAGCTTTCCGATATCCATGTCCACGATTACGTGGTCGCGTTCGGCTACCTCGAGTGCCCGGGTTCGAGTTGTTCATCGGGGGCGACCAGCATCGTCGCGACGCTGGTCAACGAGCCCGCCTCGGTCGGCAAGTACCGGGTGCAGGGCTACGTGACCAACTACAGTTCCAGCACCAACAGCTTCACGATCAACGGCCTGACGGTCGACATCGCGACGACGGGCGCCTCGCCGACCGTGTGCAACACGATGAATTGCACGTTTGCCGACGGCGACTTCGTGTCGGTGCGCTCGACGATGGCCCCGACCGGCACGTTCGCCGCTATGGGGAGCACGCTGACCTTGACGGCCAGCGACGTGAAGCTCAGGCCCGTGGCTCCGACCTTTGCGGTGGGCAGCACGGTCACGATCGAGGGCCCGGTCAGCCAGCTGAGCGGCACCCGCTTCATGGTGCGCGGAATCACGGTCGACGCCTCGGGCATCGCCTCCAGCGTAACCGGCCTGGTCAACAACCAGATCGTCGAAGTCACCGGCACGATATCTTCGAGCAACACGCTGACCGCCACCTCGATCGAGGTGGAGCGGTTCGCCACGTTCGCATTGATGGGAGCGCTCGACTCGGTGTCGACTACGGGCTTCTCCGTTCTCGGCCAGCCGTTCAGCGTGACCAGCAACACGCGCTTCGTCGACTGGTCCAAGGGCATGCGTCCGTTCAACTCGAGCAACTTCTCGACCGTCCTGACGGGCAGTGACCAGGTGATCGTCAGCGGTTATCCGTCCGGCAGCGGCAACGTGGCCACGCGGGTCGAGCGCATTCCGACTCCGAGCTCGCCGAAGGCCGGCGTGGAGGGCGTCGTCAGCGCCGACAGCGCCTCGGCGGACACGATGACGGTGGCCGGCATTACGGTTGCGCTGAATTCGAACACGAAACTGTTCTACTCCGGCGCCGGATCGGCGCCGACGCTGCCTGGTTTCTTCAATGCGATCACGACCAACACCACGGTCGCGGCGGCGTTCGGAGTGCCAGGGTCGGGCGCCGGCACGATCACGGCGGCCGACGCCGCGGTGCTGCGGCTAGGCTCGCACTGGGGCGACGGCGACTGAGAGGGCGCGCCGGCTGGGGCGGAAGGAGCCTCACGGCTCCTTCCGCCGCGTCGTTACCGATATCCCCCGTCCGGCATCAACACCTGCCCGACCAGGTAGGGCAGCGTCAGCAGGTGGGCCACGCACTGGCCCATCTCTTGTGGCGTTCCCCACCGTCCCATCCATATTTTCGCGCTCTCGGTGGCTCTCACATCGTCGGGCAGCGTGTCGTTCAGTGCGGTCTGGATCCACCCGGGCGCCAGTGCGTTCACGCAGATCCGCATCGAGGCCAGCGGCTGAGCGGCATTGCGCATCAGCAGGTTCGCGCCCGCTTTCGACGCGTCGTAATGGGCAGAAACCGGATCGTAGGCATTGACCCCGTTGGAAGACGTGACCAGCACGATCCTGCCTTTCCATTCGTCGACCACCGGGTTGTCACGCATCATCATTGCGGCGTACTTCAACACCAGGAATGATCCGGTCAGGTTGGCATTCAGAACGGTGTCCCACTCTTTCTGGGTCTGCTCGAAAAATTCGGTATTCGGCGAAATGGCGGCGCTGTGAACGACGTACCGGACATCGCGCGCGCTGCGGCCGGCCTCGGCAAAAAAGTCCGCCACCGATTCTTCCCGACCCACCTCGCAGGCGAGCGACAGCACCCGGGAGCGCGGCCCGGCGGCGCGCAGCCGGTCGAGTGCCGATTCGGTTTTGCTCGGATTGCGGCTGGCCGAAATCACCACATCACCGCCGCTGCGCACGATGGTTTCGGCGATGGCCAGGCCGATCCCGCTTGCGCCGCCGGTGACGACCGTGGTCGTGCCCGAGAAGTCGAACGTGACCTGTGCCATCCCGCCCTCCCAAATCGAGCCCATGATAGGGGAGGCGAACGAGGGCCGCACTCGAACCTGCTAGATTGCGCCCCGCGCGCAAATCAGAACCCGCGAACGTGATTTCACGCACCATCCCCCCGCCGACACGACGCCGCTTTCGATCCGGCTCAGCCGCTTGCGGCCGGGGCTGGCTTGCGCTGGCGCTGCTCGGGCTTGCAGCCCCCAGCCCTGCGCAGTGGAAGTCCGACCTGCAAACCTGCGCAGGGGCCTCGCTTTCGCCCGAGGAGCGCAGAGAGGCCTGCACGCGCGCGCTGCAGTCCGATCAGTTGTCGACGGTGGACCGCGCCGTCACGTACAACAACATCGGCGTGGCCTGGAAGGCGCAGGGCGACCTGGACCGGGCCATCGCGGCCTACGATCGGGCCATCGCGACCGACCCGCGCCTTGGGAACGCATACAACAACCGTGGAGCCGCGTTCGGTGCCAAGGGGGATCTTGGCTCGGCGCTGCGCGACTTCGACCAGGCCATCGCGCTCGATCCGCAGCTTGCTCAGGCCCATCGGAATCGGGCGCTGTTGTTGCAATCCCGGGGCGATCTGGAGGGGGCCATCAAGGACTTGGACGAGGCGATCCGGCTGGAGCCTCGGACCGCGCAGATCTACGTCGAACGGGCGGGCGCCTGGGAAGCCAAGGCGGACCTGGGCAAGGCGACCGCCGACCTGAACGAGTCGATCCGCCTGGAGCCGGAGCGCGCGGAGCTGTTCGTGGCGCGCGGTGTGCTGTGGGACCGTCAACACGACACGACGCATTCGATCGCCGACTACGATGAGGCAATCCGGCTCAATCCCCTGCTCGCGGCGGCCTACAACGACCGCTGCAACACCTGGCTGATCAAGGAGGCGTACAACCGGGCGGCCGAGGATTGCAACGAAGCGCTGAAGCTGGATCCTGATCTGGCCCAGGCTCACTTCAACCGTGGTGTCTTGTGGGTTGTCGGGAGCGACTTTGGCAAGGCCAAGGACGAATTCGATCAGGCGATCCGTCTTCAGCCTCAGTTCGCGCCGGCCTACAAGAGCCGCGCCGCGCTGAATTTCGACGACGGCCGGTTCGACGCAGCACAGGCCGACCTGGCGCAGGCCGCCCGCCTGCTTCGCTCCGATCCCTATGTGAGGATCTGGCTGTACCTGGCGCAGGCGCGCGCGGGGCATGCGGACGCGGCGGCGCGCGAGCTGGGTCAGAGCGTGGCGGACGCTGCCAACGGCGCGTGGCCCGGGCCGGTCGTCCAGTTGTATCTGGGCCGCAGCGACCCGGGTTCCGTGTTCAAGGCGGCGCAGCAGGGGGACGCGCGCGCGCAAGCCGATCAGCAATGCGAGGCGGCCTTTTACGTGGGCGAATGGCATCTGTTGCGCGGTGAGAATGGACAGGCACTGCGCCTGTTCGAGGATGCGCAGCGCACCTGCCGAAAGAGCTTCAGCGAGTCGGGCGGCGCACGGGCCGAGCTCGACCGGATGGCGCGCTAGCGGCGGTCAAGGTCGCCGCGACGTCCGCGCTCCGTTTCGAGCCGGTTAATTCCCCTTCGACCCCATGGCATTTTCTGTCATCCGGGTCAGCGCCCAATGCGTTATGCTGCAGTGCAATATGACTCCGCAGGAACGTATCCGATGAACGATCTGACGATCTACCAACCGGATCTTGCGCTGCCGGCGTGGCGCTGCCCGTCCCCGTCCATGGCCCGGTCCATGCTCCCGGCCACGCTGCCGTACCAGCTGGCGGCGCGAATGGCCAATGTCGTGCTGACGGCGCAGGTTCAGATTTCCTACGCGTGTGCGATCGCGGCCAGCGAAAACGCGGCGCGCGCCGCCGATTGCATCGAACAGACTTGGCCGGACACTCCGCTGCGGTCGTTGACTGCCGGGGCCTACCGGGCCCAAGCGCGCGCACGGACCCAGGCGGCCCGCGATGTGCTCGCGCGTGCCCGCCGGCACTGCGGCCTGGCTTACGCGCGGCTGGTTCCGTAGATAATCGGAGGCGATGCCGGAAACACTGCTGTTCTCCGCCGCGGTCGCCTTCCAGTCGGCGCGCAGGATCGGCCTGCTGCCGGACGGGCATCGCGCTCGCCGTCTGCACGGCCACAGTTTTGTCGCCAGGGTCAGCGCTGCGATCGCGCCGGGTTGGGCCGGATTCGCCGGCGCCGAAGCCGCAGAGTTGCGCGAACGCCTCGAGCGCTGTGTGGCGCCGCTCGACTACCAGCTGCTGAACGAGCACCTCGAGGAGCCGACCGACGAGAACCTCGCCCGCTGGATCAAGGCCCGGCTCGAGATCCCGGCAGTCGAGCAGACCGGCATCCAGAGCACGCTGGAGCAAGGCGTCGATCTGGACCGCGACGAACGCGCGCACCTGTGGCGCCGCTACCGGTTCGAGGCGGCGCACCGGCTGCCCAACGTGGCGCCGGGTCACAAATGCGGCCGCATGCACGGCCACGGCTTCGAGGTGAGCCTGCATGCCCGGATCGCGCCCGAACACCACGACCGCTTCGACGTTGAACGCCTGGATCGCTGCTGGGCGCCGCTGCATGCCGAATTTCATCAGGCGTGTCTGAACGACATCCCCGGCCTGGAGAACCCCACCAGCGAACTGATCGCAAGCGCGATCTGGCGGCGGCTGAAGCCGTCGCTTCCGGAACTGTCCCGGGTCACGGTGTACGAAACATCCACCTGCGGGGCTCACTTCGACGGGCGGCGCTACCGGATCTGGACCGAATGGTCGCTCGACAGTGCGCTGCGACTGAAGCGCGCTCCCGAGGCGGACCCGAGGCGGCGCGTCCACGGACACACGTACACCCTGCGGCTGCATCTGAATGCGCCGCTGGACCAGGTGCTCGGATGGACGATCGACTTCGGCGACGTGAAGGAAATATTCACGCCGGTGTTCCTAAGGCTCGATCATCAGCCCCTGCACGAGCTGGCGGGCGTCGAGGACAGCGACGCGGCCAGCCTGGTGCGTTGGATCAAGGAGCAGGTGCTTCCAGGTCTTCCGCTACTCGACCGGATCGACCTCTTCGAGACGCCCGCGTGCGGCGCGATCCTTGCGTGGGGTGGCGACGGGCCCGCGCTCGTGATCTGATCGCGGATCGCCTTGTGCGGGCGGTGCCTTTGGCACTTGCTCGAGACCGCGCTTTCGAGACCCGGTCCCGGATGTGCGGCGTCGCCGTGGCGGAACGGCCAGCGGCGCCGCGTCGGTCGCGACGACCGGCCGGGACGGCGTGGAGTCGGGCGCGGCGACGGGGCGCGCCGGTGCTGCGTCGGGTACGACGACGGGCCGAGCCGGTGCTGCGTCAGGTACGTTGAAGACCCGGGCCGGTGGCGCTGCATCTTCCCAGATCAGATCGGGGTCGTCCAGGTCGGCTGCTGGATCGTTCCTCGCGATATCGCGGCCCAGCCGAGCCGTGAACAGGAGCAGGCACACGACGATCGCCGTCAGACTGATTCCGGCGGGCAGCACGGCTTGACCGCGGTCCTCGTTCAGGCGGTACACCAGGTTGGACAGCGACAGCAGCAGGGCCAGCATATTTCCGACTACGTGCATCCAGCAAATCCTCGATGGCCGAATGCGGCCGGATGCGAGGTATTGAATCAGGCCGTCGGCAGCGGCGAACGCGGCGGTCGCCAGCCCGGCGCCAAGCAGCCATTCGGAGACCTCTGACCAGAAGGCGCCGCCAGTACCCCAGTAAAGAAGGTCGCTGACCAGCGTCGCAACCATGAACGCGGCCGGCAGCGGAATGAGCGAGATGTACAGCGAGTCCCACTCCTGCGACACCAAGCCGGGCGACCCCAGGCCGCCGCGCCTGCCTTCATCGATGGTGACCATGGTCTTCTCCACGTCAAATCGGGATCCGCTCCTGCAATTCGGCGGCCGCGGTATCAAGCGAGGCCGCCCTGCTCCACTGAGAGCGCAGCGAGTGATCGGCGAGCGTGATGTTCCACTCGGAGCGATCGTGCCGAAGGCGGCCATTGCTTGCCGCCGGCCGGTCGATGCGGGGCGAGCAGGCACTGGGAGCGCAGGCCACGTGCATGCCGGCGCGCTGAGCCAGGCGCCGCAGGGCCGCGTTGAAGTTCAGATTCCGCACGAACAGGGTCCGGATACCCCGCCCCGCAGCAACAAGCCCCGCGCGTTCGAGCAGCAGGCTGCCGATGCCTTTGCCGCGCGCCCAGGGCGACACGCTCAATCCGACATTCGCGCCGCCGCTGGTTGACTCAAGGTGCAGCACGCCGGAGATATCGGGAGCCGGCTCCACGACCACGAACACGTTGCCGCCGGATTGCAACAGGCTCTCGACGTAGGCAACGATGTCCACATCGGTCATCACCCATCCGAAACGCAGGAAGCGATCGCGCGCAGTCAATGCCAGGAAATGGCTGGCCAGGTCGTGAAACTGCAGATAGGTCGGGCAGATTGCGGATCTCATAAGAAAAACCTCCCTTGGCGGGCGATCCGAAAAGCGACCGCTCGCGAGTTCAACCAACGCTTCTGGGCCTGCCCGGGCAACGGTGCCGTCCGTCGACGGCGTTGACCCGTGGTGAGAATCAAACTGTCGTGGCGTCCACGTCATACCTCCCGGAGTCTTCGGGCGCTTCCCCTGGGTCCTGGGCGGGCGATCCGCCGGCGGCGGACTCGCAACTCAAGGCCGAGTTCCTTGAAAACCTCAAGCGGCAATTGATGAGAAGCGCCTGCACATGCTCTGAGTGTCAACAGGAATCGATCCGGGGTCACTATGAGCGCCTGATGGAAAATTCTCAACGCGATTCGGCCCACGAAAGCGGTAAACCGATGAGACGCCAAAGACCGTGAATGCACGGATGGAATGGGGAAAGAAAAGCCCTCTGATGTCGCAATTCGTTGATAAAGATTACCGCGCTCATCGGCCGTAAAGACTATGCAACTGGGTAGGCGTTATCCATTGTTCGAGCGTTGAGTTTGCATCTGAACGCGATCGACACGCCGTAACTCGCGGCTCGACCAACATGAGGATCCGAATGAGAAACGAAGTCACTGCACGCCTGCTCGTGATCACGCTGCTCACCGCCCTCGCGCTCGGCGGCTGCGTCGTTGCCGAGCCGCAGGGCCCGTACTACGCCAGTGAGGTCGTGACGCTGGCGCCTCCGCCGCCGCGCGAGGAGATCATCGGCGTGGCTCCCGCCGTCGGGTATGTCTGGATCGGCGGCTATTGGGGCTGGACCGGCGGGCGGCACGAATGGGTGCCGGGTCGTTGGGAAGCGCCCCGTCCAGGGTACCGCTGGGCCCCACACGCCTGGGTGCGGGAAGAGCGCGGCTGGCGTTTGCACCCAGGGCACTGGAAGCGACATTGACCGCATAATGAGTGATGCCCACAGCCGCCAGCACGGGGACTGCCAGCGCCGACATCCGCGAGACGGTGGACAGCCTCTACCGGGCGGAGTCTCGCCGGGTGCTCGCCACGCTGATCCGGCTGCTGGGTGATTTCGACATCGCGGAGGAGGCGCTGCACGACGCCTTCATCGCGGCGGTCGAGCAATGGCCGCGCGACGGCGTTCCGCAGAACCCGCGCGCGTGGCTGGTGTCCACCGGGCGTTTCAAGGCCATCGACCGGATCCGGCGCCGGAGCAGATTCGACGTCTCGCTGGAGGAGGTTGCGGAGCTGATCGAAGCGATTCCCGCGCCGGAGATCGCAAGCGAACACTCGCACGTCGAGGACGACCGACTGCGCCTGATCTTCACCTGCTGCCACCCCGCTCTGGCGCCTGATGCGCAGGTCGCGCTGACGCTGCGCGAGGTCTGCGGCCTGACGACTGAGGAAATCGCTCGCGCGCACCTGAGCATGCCGGCCACGGTCGCGCAGCGCATCGTGCGCGCAAAGGCCAAGATTCGGGACGCGCGCGTTCCTTATGAGGTTCCCGGCCGCAGCGAACTGGCCGAGCGCCTGGACGGCGTGCTGCGCGTGATCTACCTCGTGTTCAACGAGGGCTATCTGGCCTCGTCGGGCGAGTCGCTAATCCGGCAGAGCCTGACCACCGAGGCGATACGCCTGGGTCGATTGCTGGTCGAACTGCTGCCCGAGCCCGAAGCGGTCGGCTTGCTCGCGCTGATGCTCTTGCACGAATCGCGCCACGCCACGCGCGCGTCGGCCTCGGGCGAGATCGTGCTGCTGACCGAGCAGGACCGCTCCCTGTGGAATCGGCCCCAGATCGACGAGGCGATCGCGCTGGTCGAAGGCGCACTCGCCTCGCGCCGTTTCGGCGCCTACACGCTGCAGGCCGCGATCGCCGCGGTTCACGCGGAAGCGCCGACCGCCGATGCGACCGATTGGGCTCAGATCGTGGGCCTGTACGACGCGCTGCTGCGCGCCGACCCCTCACCCGTGGTGCAGTTGAATCGGGCCGTTGCGCTCGCGATGCGCGACGGCCCGACCGCTGGCCTGGCCGAAATCGATGCGATCCTGGGCCGCGGAGACCTTGCCGACTACCATCTCGCCCACTCGGCCCGGGCCGACCTTTACCGGCGGCTTGGCGACCGCGCCGAGGCGCGCAAGTCGTACCTGAAGGCGCTGGAGTTCGCCCGGCAGGCTTCCGAACGCCGATTCCTGGAGCGGCGTCTGGCCGAGCTCGAAAAATAGTTGCCGGCCGTTGTCGAAACGGCGCCCCGCGATTCGACTATGGGGCGAGAGGACCGATTTCGGATTCGCGCTAGCTTGCCAGCCGTAAGTGCGCAGCCGGTAGGTTGGTAGGCGCAACGGTTTCAGGGTCTTGTAACCCCGGTCCAGGAGGTGCGATGAGGTACCTGTGCCTGATTTATCTGGACGAAAAGGAGCTGGCTGCGATGCCCGAGGGGCAGGTCAATGCGCTGAACGCCCGGCACCTCGAGTTCAACGACGGCCTGCTCGCGAGTGGCCAGTTAATCGAAGCCGAGGCGCTCGAGCCGGGCAGCGCGACCACCTGCCTGAGGGTGCGCCAGGGCAAAAGCACGTTCACCGATGGCCCGTACGCGGAGACCAAGGAGCAGGTGGCCGGCTTCTACCTGATCGAGGCGCGCGACCTGAACGAGGCGATCCAGGTTGCGGCGCGGATACCGGCCGCATCGCTGGGAACGATCGAGTTGCGGCCCTGTCGCGACCTGATTGTCGACGGTGTGAAGCACAAGGCGTCGCCCAAGTCGCGCTGAAGCCACGGAACAGATGATCAACCTCAACCCCAGGGAGATGCCGATGCGGTTCATGGTGATGGTGAGGGCGACCAAGTCCTCGGAGTCGGGCGCGCTGCCCGACCAGACGCTGCTCGCCGATATGGGCAGGTACAACGAGGAGCTGCTCAAGGCCGGCGTGATGCTGGCGGGCGAAGGTCTGCAGCCCAGTTCAAAGGGAGCGCGGGTGCGATTTTCTCCGGGCAACAAGCGCACCGTGGTCGACGGGCCGTTCCCCGAGACGAAGGAGCTGATCGCCGGTTACTGGATGTGGAAGGTCAAGTCGAAGGACGAAGCGCTGCAATGGCTGACGCGCTGTCCGCATCCGTTCCCCGGCCAGGAAGCCGAGATCGAGATACGGCAGGTGTACGAGGAAGAAGATTTCGCGTAATGCGTGTCGGCACAGAATTTCCCCTCTCCCGCTTGCGGGAGAAGGGCCCGGGGTGAGGGTCTGCACACAGGAGATGCCATGCTGGTTCAGGCGTATTTGAATTTCGATGGGCGTTGCGAAGAGGCGCTCAACTTCTACAAGAAGGCGCTCGGCGCCGAAGTGACGATGCTGATGCGGATGAACGAAAGTCCCGAACCGCCCAAACCTGGCTTGGTTGCACCGGGCAGCGCAGACAAGGTACTGCACGCCGCCTTCCGGATCGGCGAGACGATGCTGCTGGCGTCCGACTGCTATTGCAGCGGCAAGCCCGTGTTCCAGGGATTCAGTCTGACGATCACGGCGCGCGACGAGGCCGAGGCCAATCGGCTGTTCGCCGCGCTGTCGGACGGCGGGCAGGTGACGGCGCCATTGAGCAAGACCTTCTTTTCGCCGCGCTTTGGCATGGTGACGGATCGCTTTGGCGTGGCGTGGATGGTCCTGGTGCCGCAGTAAAGCCAGCGCCCCGCCCGCTGATCGCGGTATCCTTCCGAACGGCCCGCGCCGCATGGCTCGGGCCGCACTCTTTTTTTCGGCCGGGGGCTGCCCTGGTGGGCCTCGAGCCCGACTGCAGCTATCCTTTCCACCCAGCCGGCCTGACCTGGCGCCGGCGCGTCGTCAAGCAGGGCGACGTGCTGTTCACGATCGACAGTCGCGCAGGCCAACCTGGAGGCGGCGCGAGCAGCCGTGTGGATCTTCGGCAAGTCGGACGCCGAGATCGCGCGAAGGCGGCCCGCTATGGCCTGAATACCGGCGACGTCAACACCGTCGTGCAGGCTGCCGCCGGCGGTACGCAGGCGACGACCGTGCTCGAAGGGGACCGGCAATTCGGGTTGACGGTGCGCCTGAAAGCCGGAATACCGCTCGAGCCTCGACGCGGTGCGCAGCATCCTGGTCGGCTATTCGACACCAGGCGGGGCGAACGCGTACATTCCGCTGCGCGAGCTGGCGTCGATCACGCTGGACACCGGGGCCTCCTACATCTACCACGAGAGCAACGAGCGCTACATTCCGGTCAAATTCAGCGTGCGCGGGCGCGACCTGGGCAGCACGGTGGCCGACGCCGAAGCGCGGATCCGCGGTAACGTCAAGCTGCCCCAGGGCTACCGGATCAAATGGGCCGGCGAGTTCGAAGAGCTGCGGCTGGCGCAGCGCCGGCTGGAAATCGTGGCGCCGATCGCGATCGGAGCGATCCTGCTGCTGCTGTACATGTTGTTCAATTCGCTGCGCGACAGTCTGTTGACGCTGGTGGGTATCCCGTTTTCGGCCGCCGGCAGCCAGGTGCAACGGCCGCTTGCCACGGTCGTGGTCGGCGGCATGCTGCTCGGCCCGATCATGCTGCTGGTGGTCGCGCCGGCGCTGCAGGTGATGGTGCTGAACTGGTCGGTGAGGACTCGCGGGCCCGCACGCGCCCGGCCGCGGGAGAGCGATGATGAGTCGTGAAATCGGAGCTGACGGACCGACGGGAGCGCTCGCGACCATGGCGGCGCTGTCGGCGATGCTGTGCGCGGCCTGCGCGGTAGGGCCCGACTTTCACCGGCCGGCGCCGCCCGATGTCCAGGGCTATGTCCGCGAGCCTCTGGGCGGTACCGCTACGGCGCCGGTTGCTGCCGGCGCGGCGCAGAGCTTCAACGCGGGCGCCGAAGTGCCGGCGCGCTGGTGGACCGGGTTCGGATCGCCGTCGATCGACCGCCTGGTCGAGCGCGCCTTCCAGCGCAATCCGACCGTGGATGCCGCGAAGGCCGCGCTGCGGCAGGCGCACGAGTCCACCGCGGCGCAGTTCGGCGCGTCCTTTCCGGTGCTGCAGGCGAGCTACTCGCCCAGCCGCGCCGAAAACGCGATCGGCACGATCGCGCCCACGTTGTCGTGGCGGCCGCGATCCAGCAGGCGGCGCTGAAGGCGCAGGCCGATGCCGCCGAAGACATCATTCGGGCTGTGCGGCGCTCGCTCGAGCTGCTGCGCGAGCAAGCGCGGTTGGGCTACGCGTCGGGCCTGGACGTCGCCTCGCAGGAATCGGCGCTGGCGCAGGCCGAGTTGGTGCTGCCGCCGCTGAAAAAGCAGCTGGAGCAGTCACGCGACCTGCTGGCCGTGCTGGCCGGAGACCTGCCGGCTCAGGGGCAGCCGGCACAGCTCGATCTGGAGACGCTGAAGCTTCCCGAGGAGCGGGCCGCCGAGGCGCTGGTGCATGCGGCCAGCGCCGAGGTCGGCGTCGCGGTCGCCAACCGCCTGCCGCAGTTCTCGATCTCGGCCGTCTATGGTGGCACCGCCACGCAGTTTGCGCGGATGTTTGCCGACGACAACAGGTTCTGGTCGATCACGGGCAACGTCAGTCAGACGATTTTCGACTTCGGCACGCTACGCCACCGGCAGCGTGCTGCCGAGGCAGCGCTCGACCAGGCGACCGCGCAATACCGCAGCGTCGTGCTGACCGCGTTTCAGAACGTCGCCGACAGCCTGTATGCGCTCCAGGGCGATGCCGACGCGCTCGCCGCCTCTGTCAAGGCGGAAGGGGCCGCCCGCAAGACGCTCGATCTGACGCGTCGCCAGCTCGACGCCGGTGCGGTCAACGTGCTGGCGCTGCTGAGCGCTCAGCAGGCTTACCAGCAGACCAGGATCTCCCGCGTCCAGGCGCAGGCCGCGCGCCTGACCGACACGGCGGCGCTGTACCAGGCGCTGGGCGGTGCCCCGATTCAGTTCTGATCCGCGCGAAACGCGCAGCTACGCCGCGCCGAGCGCGAAGCAAAACCGCACGCACGGTTGCGCGCTGGCGCGCCGTTGAAATCGAGCACCAGGTGCTCCAGGCGCAAAGGCGCGATACCGGGAATGTCGATGCAGATCGTGGCGAGGACTGTAACGGATCTTCGGGCGGTCATCGACGATTGAACCTCGGACAAACTGGGCGCCACTCACCGCGGCCGACCGAAGCGCGCGACGCGCGCCAGCCGGCAGAGCGGTACGTTGGCGGCAGGTGGATCTGTAAAGACCCGTTATGCAAGGCCGTCGCCTCGGCAATGGAGTCCCTTGATGACCTCTGGCAACAACAGGCTGTTCCCGTGTCTTGGGTGGCCACTTGGTGATGGAAGAGTGCGGTGAGACAGGTCGCCTGGTTGCGTGCGATTCTTTTCGTTCCCATCTCGATGTTGAGCGGATTGGCCCACGCGGGGGGTGATCCCGCGCGCGGAGCCGAGCTCTTCCGACAGAACTGCGCTTCCTGTCACAGCCAGGAACGAGGGCAGAACCTGGTCGGCCCGTCTCTCTATTCGGTCGTCGGCCGCCGTGCTGCCAGCATTGCGGATTTCCCATACTCGGCCGCGATGAAACGCAGCGAGATCGTCTGGACGCCGGATCAGCTGCTGGCCTACCTGAAAGCGCCGCGAAAACACGTGCCCGGCGTCAGGATGATGTTTCCGGGGCTGGCTGACGAGAAAGACCGCGAGAACGTCGTCGCATTCCTCGCAACCCTGGGCCAGGCACCTTCCCCGAGTCCGAACGCTGCCACGTCGCAAAACGCCCTGAGTCCCACGCGCCTTCAATGAGTGGGCTGCAACAGTTCATCAAGACAGCGCCACGCGTGCCTTTCGCATCCATCTTTCCTTGAACCTTTCGCAGCGGTCCGGGATACACCGTGCGCGCAACGGCACTGCAGCCGGAGCCGTTGGCACGGTGACACCGCCTTGGGAGGAGGTGTTACGCCCCTCGATCGATTTGAGGGATTCATCACGTGAATCCGTTTTTCAGGGCCACCCCCAACTTTTGCGCATCGTCGCGCCGCACTTTCGATTGCTAGTGGAGACTCAATATGTTCAAACGAGGCTTTAAAGGGTCGATCGGTTCATATTTCGTTATCGGCCTCGCCGCGATTGGCGTGTTCGCGTTGGCCGACAATGTCCTGGCTGCGGGGACAGCAGTGAGCCCGGAATTCAACAAGCCCGGACACATTCTGATTTCCGACCAGTTCAACAATCGCGTCATAGAGACGACCACCGACGGTACGATCGTATGGTCGTTTGGACTGGGGCCGAACGATTTTTCCGAACAATCGATCATCGGTGTCAACGACGCCCAGCGCGTCGGGCGATTTACTCTGATGGCGGGTACCGGCACACCGCCGGGCGTAATTCCCCAGGCCCCCAACGGCGCAGTTGACAATCGCGTCATCCTGGTGAGCCCGAAAGGGAAGATCGTCTGGCAGTATGGCCAGTTCGGACAAACCGGCTCAGCGGCCGATCTGTTGAGTACGCCGGTCCAATGCACGTGGCTGCCGAATTTCCACGTGCTGATCACGGATCAAGGTAATAACCGGATCATTGAAGTGAATTTGCGGAAGGAAATCGTCTGGCAGTATCCGGGTTCAAACACCAACCCGGCGGATCAGCTCAACAGCCCGAACTCCGCCGAGTTGCTCGATAACGGACACATCCTTATTTCCGACGAAAACAACAACCGGGCTATCGAGGTCACGCGCGACGATCAGATCGTCAAGACGTTCACCGCCGGCGGCACGGTGGGCCCGGTCGCCTTCTCCAGCCGCCTGGCCAACGGCGACACGTTACTGACCGATGCCGGCAACTCTCGCGCCGTCGAAGTCGACGCCAACGACAACATCGTCTGGCAATACGCCACCAACACGGACCCGCTCAGCGTCGCGGCGCCCCTGCCGACCCGGGCGGTGCGGCTGCGCAATGAGGACACGCTGATCAGCGACCAGTTCAACAATCGAGTGATCCGGGTCAGCCCGGGCAAGCAGATTATCGCCAGCTACGGGTTGCCGCTCGCGGGCGGCGGCGCGATCGGGAACAACGTCGGCTACGACCTTCAAAGCACACAAAAGGGACTGTATTCACCGTACGATGCGAAAGTTGTCGGTGACTACACTGGTTTGACGCCGCCGATTGACTTTGAGGACGACTGACAGGTGGGTCGCACCCGGCGCGGCCCGACGGGCCGCGCCGGCTACTCCCGGACGAATTGTCCATCCGCCTGATCCTGGGACGCCACGCCGCGCTGGTATGCGCCTGCCGCGCCGGTACGGAGCAGGATAGCGCCCAGCAGGGATGCCGCCGCGGCAAACGCCGCTCCGGTGAGGAAGGCGACGTGGTAGCCGCCGTTCAGTGCGGCGGTCGAACCGGCGCCCGACGCGAGCAGATCGTCGGTGTGCGCGGCCGCAAGGCTGGCCAGGATCGCCAGCCCGAGCGCACCTCCCATCATGAACGACGTGTTGACCATTCCCGACGCCAGGCCGGACTCGCTCGGGGCCACGATCGGTCGCCCCTGAAATCGACAACACGAGCGGATGCCCACCGACGCTGCGGGGACACCGGACGCCCGGAGCATTTCGGTTCGCAAATCGGGCCGCGCAGCCAGCGCGTTAGCGCAGGCCTGCCAGATTAACGTCCCCGGCTCGAACGAACCTGGCGGGTTGCGTCCTCGTCGATATCGAGGGAAAGCGCTTGCGCTGCCTGCAACTAATGTAGGATACGCTACGCAAACGTTGCAGTTATAACAACACTGGATCTGAAGGATGCGCGATCTGAAGGTGTGGCATCTGCTCGTGCTGACACTGCCGACCGAAAACGCCACGGCGCGGATGCGGTTCTGGCGCTCCTTGAAGGCGATGGGCTGTGCCGTGCTGCGCGACGGCGTCTACCTGCTGCCGCAAAGCGAATCCGGCGGCTCGGCGCTGCAGGAGTTGGCCGACGCAATCATCGAGGCGGGCGGGAGCGCGAGCGTCGTTCAGGCGACCAGCCGTGACCGTGCTCAGGACGATCTGTTCCGAGGGCTGTTCGACCGAACCGAGGAGTATGCGGTGCTCGGCAAGTCGCTGAGCGCGGCGCGCAAATCGCTGTCAGGGCTGTCGACGCCGGAGATCAATCGGGCCATGCGCCGCCTGCGGCGCGAATACGAGGCGCTGCGTGCGATCGATTTTTTTCCGAACGAATCGACCACACGAGCCGAGGCCAATTGGAGCGACTTTGTCGGCGTCGTCGACACCGTCCTTTCGCCCGATGAACCCCATGCGGCCAACGGCGCAATCCGGCGCCTGGATCGGAAGGACTATCAAGGGCGTACCTGGGCCACTCGCCGCCATTTGTGGGTCGATCGCGCTGCCAGCGCCTGGCTGATCCGCCGCTTCATCGACCCCAAGGCTCGCTTCGTGTGGCTCGACAAGCCTTCGGCCTGCCCCAGAAAGGCGGTGGGATTCGACTTCGACGGCGCCACGTTTACGCATATCGGCGAGAAAGTGACCTTCGAGGTGCTGCTCGCCAGCTTCGGGCTGGGCGAGGACGCCGGGCTTGCGCGTCTGGGCGATCTGGTTCACGCGCTTGATGTCGGCGGGGTCGTGGTGCCGGAGTCCAGCGGGTTCGAGGCGCTGATGAGCGGGGCGAGACGGCATGCAGCCGACGATGACGTGCTGATGGAGCACGTGGCTCCGATGCTCGATTCGATGTACGCGTTCTACGCGGAGGCCGAGAAGAAGTCCTCGGGTCCGAAGTCGTCGCCAGCCCCGGGGAAGATCGCTCGTCGAAGATGACATCGATGGAATCACGCCCGATGGACGATGCCGAGCCAAATAGGCCGAGTTACACGCTGTGGCAGTTGGCTCTTTACGCGCTGAAGCTGGGAAGCATCGGTTTCGGCGGCCCGGTGGCGCTGCTGGGCTACATGTATCGCGATCTGGTCGAGCGGCGCCGGTGGATTTCGGAAGCCGACTACAAGGAAGGCCTGACGCTGGCCCAGCTGATGCCGGGGCCGCTGGCGGCGCAGCTTGCCATGTATCTGGGTTACGTCCACTACGGCGTGCGCGGCGCGTCGATCGTCGGAGTGGCGTTCGTGCTGCCGTCGTTCTGGATGGTCGTGGCCCTCGGCTGGTTGTACGTGCGCTACGGAGGACTTGGATGGATGCAGGCCGTTTTCTACGGCGTCGGAGCGGCGGTCATCGGCATCATTGCGATCAGTGCCTACAAGCTGACCCGCAAGAACATCGGCGGCGATCGGCTTCTGTGGGGGATCTACCTGATCAGCGCGACCATTACCGCGCTGACCGCGTCGGAAATTATCTGGGTGTTCGTGCTCGGGGGCGTGCTGGTCTGGCTGCTGCGCGCGCCGCCCAAGTGGTTGAACCTGAAAGGCACGGCGCCGTCGCTGGGCGCGCTGGCGTTGCCGGCAGCCCACCTCGACTGGCCGCTGCTGGGCCAGGTTCTGGGCTTTTTCGCGAAAGCGGGCGCCTTCGTGTTCGGCAGCGGACTTGCGATCGTGCCTTTCCTGTACGGCGGCGTCGTGACCGAGCATCACTGGCTGGACGAGCGACAGTTTGTCGATGCGGTCGCGGTGGCGATGATCACTCCCGGACCGGTTGTGATCACGGTCGGATTCATCGGCTACCTGATCGCCGGCCTGCCGGGCTCCGTGGCGGCGGCCGTCGGCACATTTCTGCCCTGCTACCTGTTCACGATCATTCCGGCACCGTACTTCAAGAAGCACGGCAAGCGTGCGGCCGTTGTCGCTTTTGTCGATGGGGCCACGGCGGCCGCGATCGGCACGATCGCCGGATCTGTCATCGTGCTGGGCCGCCGTTCGGTCGCCGACCTGCCGACGCTGCTGATCGCGCTGGCCGCCGTGGCCGTGCTGTTGAAATTCAAGAAGCTGCCCGAACCGTTGATCGTGGCCGCAGGCGCCGCTCTCGGCCTGCTGTTGTTTCCGCTCACCCATCGCTTTTAGCGTCATATCAGGAGATACGCATCATGAGTGATCCATCCCGCCGTCACTTCCTCCAGGTCGCTTCTTTCGCAACGGCCGGCACCGTGCTCGTCGATGCCGCGCAGGCCGCCGACAAGGTGGAGGGGGTCGCCGACGTGTCGGCGCTGATTCCGGCGTTCGCGCCGGTCCACAAGCCAGCGCCGCTGTCATTCGACCCGGCCAAGCTGAACGGCCTGTCCGAAAAACTGATCCGCTCGCATTGGGAGAACAACTATGGGGGCTCGGTGAAGACGCTGAATGCGGTCAAGCAAAAGCTCGCCCAGGCGCTGGCGGACAAAGACACGCCGCCGTTCCTGTACGACGACCTGAAGCGCGAGCACCTGATGCGCACCGGTTCGGTCGTATTCCACGAGCTGTATTTCGGGAACCTGGGCGGCAACGGAACGGCCGATGCGGAACTGCGCAAGCAGATTGGCGCCGCGTTCGGCGATTTCGACGCCTGGGAGACCGAGTTTCGCAGAGTCGGCGCCGGTCTCGGGGGCGGCTCCGGCTGGGTCGTGCTGGGATACAACCTGCATTCCGGGCAGATTGAAAACTACTGGCTGGCAGACCACCTGCACGCGCCCGCCGCGACTTTGCCGCTGCTCGTGATGGACATGTACGAGCATTCGTACCAGATGGACTATGGGGCGGCCGCGGCCAAATACATCGATGCATTCTTCCGGAACATCCGCTGGGAATCCGTTGCGGAGCGACTCGCCCACGCCCGGCGCGCAGTCTCGGGGAAGCCATCATGAAATGGGTGACCCGCGAACGTCCGAAGATCGACCGTATCGCCTGTCCTTGGCTGATCGCCCGCTTCATCGACAAGGAACCGGAATTCCTGTACGTGCCGTCGCCTCAGGTGTTCGAGGTTGCGAAGCGCACCGGTGCAATACCCTACGACATACCAGGCGCCGAGCTGTCGCATGTGGGCGAGCTGTGCAGCTTCGACGCATTCTTGGCGCGCTACGAGCTGCAAGACCCCGCGCTGCACACGCTGGCGCCGATCGTCCGCGGCGCGGACACTTCGCGGCCCGAACTCACGCCGCAATCCGCCGGCCTGTACGCGATTTCGCTCGGCCTGTCGTACAACTTTGCCGACGACCACGAGATGCTGCGGTATGGGCTGATCCTGTATGACGCGCTCTACGCCTGGTGCAAGTCGTGTCAAAGTGAAACACACCACTGGCCACCGAAGCCGGCCTGAGCTGCGCGGCGCAGTCGCCCGACGCCTTGCGGCACTGGCGCTGCTCGTCCCCGTTTCTGCGCTCGCGGCCGATCAGGCACCCGGGTTGCCGTTGACGCTGGAGGCGGACCTACCGCTTCCGGGAGACAGCTCGCGCTTCGACTACGAAAGCTACGACGCCGGGCGGCATCTGCTATTCATTGCGCACCTGGGTCAAAGCGAGCTTCTGGTCTTCGATACCCGAACGCGACAGGTGATCAAGAGGATCGGCGGCCTGCGGCACGTGCACGGCGTACTGGCGATTCCGGAGCTCGGTCGTGTCTATGCAAGCGCAACCGGTACCGACGAGGTCGTGGCGATCGACGAAGAGAGCTTGACCGTGGTGGCCCGGATGCCGGGCGGAACCTACCCGGATGGAATGGCGTACGCGCCGCAGGCGGGCAAGCTGTACGTCTCGGACGAAACCGGCGAGACCGAAACCGTGATCGACGTCCGGTCCAATCAGCGCATCGCGACGATTCCTCTGGGTGGCGAGGTTGGCAACACGCAGTACGATCCCGTTTCCCGGCACATCTACGTGAACGTGCAGTCGCGCCGGCAACTGGTCGAAATCGATCCTGCGACCGACCGGGTCATCGCCCGGATCGACCTGCCGGGCGCGAAGGGCAATCACGGACTGCTGATAGAGCCCGACCTGCGGCTGGCCTTGATCGCGTGCGAGGACAACGACAAACTGCTGGTGTTCGACCTGGAATCGCGACAAGTCAGGAGCTCGTTCGAGGTCGGCTCGGGGCCCGACGTGCTGGCCTACGACGCCGCGCTGGGCCTGATCTACGTCGCCTCGGAGTCCGGAACGGTCTCGCTGTTCAAGCTCGCGGCAGGGCGGGCGGAAAAGCGGGCGCAGGGCGCACTCGCACCCGATGCCCACGTGGTCGCGGTCGACCCGGAAACGCACCTGGCGTATTTCCCGATCAGGAACCTGGGCGGGCACCCGGTGCTGCGAATCATGCGCCCCCTGCCCTGAGGGCGCTCAATATGCAGGACATGGGCAAAAGGGCGCAAAATTCAGTCGGAATGGGCGCCGCTGTTCTCGAATCCGTGTTGACCTGCCCGCACTGCGGGGTCGCCAGGCAGGAAACGATGCCGACCGATTCGTGCTGGTTCTTCTACGAGTGTTCCCATTGCAAGGCCCTGCTGCGGCCGAAACCGGGCGACTGCTGCGTGTTCTGTTCGTTCGGGTCGGTGAAATGCCCGCCGATGCAGCGACAAGCGTGCTGCGATGCCTGACCTGATCGGAGGGCCCAAGCCGGTCGACGCTACGGCTTGCGGTCAATGCTTTCCGATCTCTTGAATGCGCTCCCTCAGCGCGATCCGGTCGAGCCAGGCCATCGACTGACTCGTGAAGAGCTCGATAGTGTCGGCCGTCAATCGACGCCACCCGCGCCTGGCAGTCCGATGCGCGGCAGCCGCACGGGACACCACGCGTGAAGCGGGCCGGAGAAGTTCTGCTGGCCTCGCTGCAACTGGGATTGACCTCGTTCGGCGGCCCCATGGCGCACCTGGGTTATTTCGAGCGCACCTACGTGCAGCAACGCAAGTGGTTGACCGGCGAAGAACTCGGCAACCTGGTCGCGCTCTGTCAAATTCTTCCCGGACCAGCCAGCAGTCAGGTCGGGTTCCTGGTCGGCCTGCGCCACGCTGGATGGCCGGGGGCTCTGGCCGCGTGGCTTGGGTTCACGCTGCCCTCGGCGCTGCTGCTGTACGCCTGCGCGGCGTTGGCGGCGCGCGTGCAAAGCCCGACTGCGCAGGCAGCGGTGCACGGGCTGAAACTGGTCGCGGTGGCCGTTGTCGCGCAGGCGGTATGGAACATGGCGCGCAGGCTGTGCCCGGACCGGGCGACCACTGCCATCGCGCTCGCCGCCGCTTCGATGTTGCTGCTGGCCGGCAGCCCATCGATGCAACTGGTCGCGCTCGCGATCGGAGCCTTGGGCGGCGTGATTTTCTGCCGCGACAGCAGGCTCCAAGCCGGGCCGCTTTCGATATCGATCCGGCCGGCGGCCGCTTGGGCCGCACTTGCGCTGTACGGGCTGCTGCTGATCGAGCTGCCGATCCTGGCGGCCATGTTTCCGCACAGCCTGCTCGCGCTGGCTGCATTGTTCTATCGCGCCGGCGCGCTGGTCTTCGGCGGCGGCCATGTGGTGCTGCCCTTGCTGCGCGACGCGATGGTGCCGGGCGGCTGGATCTCGGACGACAGCTTCCTGACCGGGTACGGGCTGGCGCAGGCGGTGCCGGGGCCACTGTTCGCACTGGCCGCTTATCTGGGGGCGGCCAGCCACTTCATTCGCGCGCCCGCGCTCGGCGCCGCTGTCGCGCTGATCTTCATCTTCCTGCCAGGCTTGCTGATTGCCGTTGCCGGCGCCTCGCTGTGGAGCCAGCTCGCGCGCCACCCCCGGCTGCGCGCGGGGCTTGTCGGCGTCAACGCGGCGGTGGTCGGGTTTCTGGGCGCTGCGCTCTACAACCCCGTGTGGCTCACGGCGATCCGCAGTGGAGCCGACGTGGCCATTGCGATCCTCGCCCTGGCGTTGCTGGAACGGTGGAAGGCTCCACCGGTTGCCGTCGTTGCCACGTGCGTCGTGTTGAGCACCGTCAGCACCCGGTTCGGATGACGCTCGACGTCGCTTCATCGAGGAATTCGAGATGGTCTACGAGCTTTACTACTGGCCCGGCATCCAGGGACGAGCGGAATTCGTGCGCCTGGCGCTCGAAGCGGCGGCGGCGGCGTACGTCGATGTCGCTCTGAGGCCTGAAGAAGACGGTGGCGGCGTGCCGGCCCTGCAGCGATGGCTCGAAGACGCCGATCTCGAGCGCCCGCCGTTCGCTCCCCCCTTTCTGAAGGCAGGCCGGGAGTTGATCGGACAAACGGCGAACATCCTTCTGTTTCTCGGCGATCGCCTGGAACTTGCCCCGCGCGATGCGGCCGGCAAGCGGTGGGCGCACCAGCTGCAGCTCACCATCGCGGACTTCATCGTGGAGATTCACGACACCCATCACCCGCTCGGCGGTGGCTTGTACTACGAGGAACAGAAGGCCGAGGCGAGGCGTCGCTCGAAGGAATTCCGTGTGAACCGCCTCCCGAGATTCCTTGGCTATTTCGAGCGCGTATTGAAGTGCAACCCGGCCGGCGGGCGGTGGATGGTCGGCGCGCGGGTCTCGTATGTGGATCTGTCGACGGCACAGATCGTCGCGGGCCTGCGCTACGCGTTTCCCTCAGCGAGCCGCACAGCGTTGCGGCAGTGTCCTCGTTTGCGCGCGCTGCACGACGAAGTCTTCGCGCGCCCCCGGATCAGGCGCTACGTGGCGTCCGGCCGTCGACTGGCGTTCAACAATGACGACATCTTCCGCCGGTACCCGGAACTCGACGGCTGAAATCAACCGATCCAGAGCACGACCAGCGAGGCGAACAGGCAATACACACCGAAAAAATGCCAATGGCCCTGCTCCAGCCAGCGTGATAGCCACTTCAAAGCGCCCAGGCCCGCCAGGAAGCTCAGCACCATCCCAAGCAGGCTCGGACCGACGAAATGCATCAACCCCTCGGGAACCGTCGCGGAGCCGGGGGCCAGTGCCTTGTACAGTCGATAGGCTTCCCGGGCGATCACCGGGGGGGTCAGCAGCACGGCCAGCGCAAAGCTGAACTCTTCCGCGCGCCGGCGGCTCACGCCCAGCAAAAGACCGGTCGAGATCGTGGCGCCGGAGCGCGAAAAGCCTCGAAACGGCAGACACAGGCCCTGCACCGCTCCGACCCACGCCGCGCGGCCAAGTGAGAATTCGCCGCCCGTCTTCTCGGGAAAGCGCGACGATATGATGATCATCAAGCCGGCTGCGCCCAGCGCGACCGCCATCAGCCTGGCGTTGCCGAACAAGTGCTCGATCTGGAAATCGGGCGAATTGCCGCCGGCCACGCGCTTGATCAGCTGCAGCAGAAGCAGGCCCACCGCGCCGGTGAGCATCGTCGCCACGACCAGGTAGAGCGCATTGGCGCGAAAGGCGGACGCCGAGGAAAAGTAGGCGGCGCGCCAGGATTTCCAGAAGTAAACGATGACGGCGAACATCGTACCGGTATGCAGCATCACCAGCAGAAGCGTCATTTCGGGCGCGGTCGGGTCAAGCCCCATCAGCTTCTCGGCGACGATCACGTGCGCGGAGCTCGAAACCGGCAGCAGCTCGGCCGCCCCCTGGACGAGCGCGAGAATCAGGACCTGGAGCAAACCCATGGGGGAAAGTCGATCGAGAACGACGCTGTTCGCCATTATCCGGCAGGGGACTGCGGACCGTATCGAGCACCGATTCCGGAACGACGGCCCCGCCGGTGCCGGATGCCACGCAGGCAACGTGAGCCTCTCTAATTCACTATACAGCGACGACCGGGCTCCCTAGCATCGGACCATGGATGCTCCCGGCCGGGCGCGACGCGAAGCCAGAATCGCGACCTTCGTCGGTCTTGCCAGTCTTGCGAGCGCGATGGGGATCGGCCGCTTCGCGTTCACGCCGCTTTTCCCGCTGATGCAGGATTCGGCGGGCATCACGCTGGCGCAGGCCTCGTGGATCGCGTCAGCCAACTACCTCGGGTACCTGATCGGCGCGGTCGCCAGCTACGTCGCGGCGGTCAAGGCGCCGCTGGCGGCCCGCTGGGGGCTCGTCGTGGTTGCCGCGAGCACGCTGCTGACTGCATTTGCCGATACGGTTGCGCGATGGGTGGTTCTGCGTCTGGTCGCGGGCGCGGCCAGCGCGTTCGTGCTGATCGGAGCCTCCGCGTGGGCGCTTGCGCTGCTGGCTCGCAGCCAGCGTCTCAGGTGGTCGGGCTGGGTGTTCGCCGGCGTCGGCGTCGGAATCTGCCTGGCCGGGCTGACCGCCCTCGTGGTCGCGACCGTCGGGGCGTCTGCGCGCTGGGCCTGGGTCGGGCTGGGCGTACTCGCCGCAGCCGTGGCCGCGCTGGGATGGCGGGCCTTTGCAACGATGGACGCGGCGGTGCGGCCCGCACGACCGCGCGGACTCGGCGCGCTCGATGCCGCAAGCTGGACCCTGATCCTGTGCTACGGAATATTCGGCTTCGGCTACATACTGCCCGCCACGTTCATCCCGGCGGTGGCGCGCGCCATCGTGGCCGATCCAAGGGTCTTTGCCTGGGCATGGCCGCTGTTCGGCTTCGCCGCGGCCGTCTCGACGATCGCCGTCTCGCATCTGGCACGGCATGCAAAGCCTGGCGCGGCAGCCGGATGCAGTTTCATCGTGATGGCGCTCGGCGTCTTTCTGCCGGCGGTCGGTACCGGTCTGGGCACCCTCTGCCTGTCCGCCATCTGCGTCGGGGGCACCTTCATGGTGGCGACGATGGCGTGCCTTCAGCAAGCGCAGCGGGTCGCGGGCGATGCGTCCGGCGGGCTGATCGCGGCGATGACCGCCGCTTTCGCTGTGGGGCAGGCGGTCGGCCCACTGACGGTTACCGCCGCAGCCCCGCTCCGTGAAGCAATCGCCCGGCCAAGCGCCGTCGCAGCCGCGCTGCTGCTCGTTGCCGGCATCGCGCTTCTGTGGTGCGAGGGGCGAACGGCGCGAAAATAACGCCTTCTGCGAGGAGGTGCGCTATGGAATCCGTCATTTCAGCCCTCGCGCCGATCCGGATCAACGGACTGCGGGTCAGGGCTGTCCTGGTGCCGTTGGAGACGCCGCACGCGACGGCTGCCGGCGTCATCACGGAATCGCCGCTGGTGCTGACCGACATCCATACCGACTCCGGCACGGTCGGGCACAGCATCGTCTTCACGTACAGCCAGGCCGCACTGAAGCCGACTGCAGATCTGATTCGCAACCTGGAGCCGCTGGTGTCTGGCGAAACGCTTGCGCCGACGGCGGTCGAAGAAAAGCTCGCCAAGCGCTTCCGGCTGCTCGGAACCCAGGGTCTGGTGGGCATTGCGATCTCCGCCATCGACATGGCGCTGTGGGACGCTCTGGCGCGTCATCACGGCGTGTCGCTGATGCACTTGCTCGGCGGAGCCGCGCGGCCGCTGAAGGCCTACGGCGCCGTAGGCTACGAGGGCGTCGACGGCGCGGCGAAGACCGCCGAGGCCTGGGCCCGCCAGGGGTTCGCGGGAGTCAAGGCCAAGATCGGTTACCCGAGCGTTCGAGAGGATCTCGCGGTGGTCCGTGCGATCCGGTCCGCGGTCGGGCCCTCGATGTCGATCATGGTCGACTACAACCAGTGCCTGACGCCGGCCGAGGCGGTGGATCGTGTTCGCTATCTGGATGACGAAGGCCTGACCTGGGTCGAGGAGCCGACTCTGGCACACGACTACGTCGGCCACGCAGCGGTCGCCAGGGCAGCGGCCACCGCGATCCAGTGCGGCGAGAATTGGTGGGGCGTTCTCGACCTGCAACACGCGCTTGACGCCGGCGCCTCCGACTACGTGATGCCGGAAGTGATGAAGATCGGCGGCGTGACCGGTTGGATGCGCGCGGCGGCCCTGGCGCACGCGAGGAACGTTCCGGTGTCGACCCACCTGTGGCCGGAAGTCAGCGCGCAACTGCTGTGCTGCGCGCCGACCGCGCATTGGCTCGAGTACGCCGCCTGGTGGAATCCGATTCTGGCCGAACCCCTGAGAATCGAGAAAGGTGTGCCGGTAGTCGACGGCATGCGGGGAACCGGCGTGGAATGGAACCGGGCTGCCATCGAGCGGTTCGCGGCCTGACCCTTAAGAGCGCTTGAGCTCTTAAGGTTGCTACCGAGAAATTTCTGGGCGCCCATGTCGGGTAAGCCCTAAAGATTACCCTCGAAATACCGTTTACCTGGGGACAGGATGGCCCGGCCTGCGCGCGCGCAGCCCGGGACTCATTGGGCCGCCGGAAAGTTGGCCCGAGTTTCCGTCCAATTTAGCGGATTGGCTGCCGCAGTCGAAAGCGAGGATCTGGCATGGCTAATGTGGGAGGCACTCATCTGTTCGGCGGACCGGAACGCACGCCCGGGTCGACAGCCGCTACTTCGACGCGGCTTTTCGGCAGCTGGATCGCGCATTCACGCCGCGTCCTGCTGATTCACCGCGGCTTTGATCACGACACAGCAACCCGCATGGCCGATCGCAAGAGTTGGACGATGGACTTGCTGACCCGATTCACCGTTCTTATAGAGCGGACGACGGACTCTCTGACCCGCTTCACCGTTCTTATAGAACGCAGCCGTGTCCGCCGCAACTTCGTCCGCCTCGTGGCCGGCGCACTGACCACAGTCGCGGCGCTGGCGGCTGCTCCTGCACAGGGTCGCGACCACGAGGTCGCGCGCGATCTCGACGATGCCGTCAACGCGCCCACAACGCCTTCGGTCCACTGGGCGCACGACGCCAACGGCACGCGACTGCTGCAAGTCCTGGTTCTGAGCAAGGCCGCCGATCACGACATGGCCGAGCTGCGGGCCTTCGTACTGAGCAGCGGCGGCTCGGTCCTCAGGCGCCACGGCGCCACGCGCGCGCTGACCGTCGTGGTTCCTGCGAGCGTGGTTAAGGCCCTGGCGCAGCGCAGCGACGTGATCAGCGTGGCGCCGAACCGCAGCACCGCCTCCACCGCGAGCACGCTGGAAACCATCAGCGGAACCCTGACCAGCAACGTCCGCACCAACAGCACGAAGACCGGCTACAGCGGTCTGGACGGCACCGGCATCGGCATCGCGGTGCTCGATTCGGGCGTGATGGCCGCGCACGACGCGTTCCTGAACGGCAGTGGGACGACACGCGTGCTGCGCAACGTCAGCATGCTGAATACGTCGCTCGCCAACTGGACCACGGGTGTGGACGGCACGATGTCGCTGATGCCCGGCAGCTCCACACAGGCGAGCTACGAAAACTCGATCCTGAACAACAGCAGCACGCAGGATCCGTACGGGCACGGCACCTTCGTGGCGGCGGTGGCCGCCGGCCGCGCCAAGTATTACTCGTCCTCCACGCCCGACACGACCGGCATCGTGCCGAACGCGAACATTTACGACGTTCAGGTGCTGAGCGGCACCGGGGGCGGCACGGTCAGCGACGCGATCGAGGGCATCGAGTGGTCCATTTATCACGCCAAGGACTACAACATCCGCGTGTTGAATCTGAGCCTGGCGGCCTCGTCGACGCAAAGCTGGCAGACGGATCCGTTGTGCGCCGCGGTGCGCAGCGCCACCGCGGCCGGCATCACGGTGGTGGTGGCCGCGGGCAACTTCGGTCTGTCGAACGCCAACCAGGAGGTCTACGGGGCGGTGAGCTCGCCGGGCGATGACCCGTCGGTGATCACGGTCGGTGCCGTGAACTACCACAACTCGATGTCGCGCGCCGTCGACACGGTGGACCTGTTCAGCTCGCGCGGACCGACCCGCGGCTCGTATGTCGATACGCACGGGACCACGCAGTACGACAACGTACTGAAGCCGGACCTGGTGGCGCCCGGAAACCTGATCGTGTCGGCCGCCGCCACCAGAGCGCAGGCCGGCAACCCGACCTGGAACTACCTGGCCCAGAACTACTACAGCAATCTGGTGTCGCCGCTGAACATACCATCGGTCTACCCGGAGACGCAGATGCGGCTGTCCGGCACCTCGATCGCCGCGCCCGCGGTGGCCGGCGCCGCTGCGCTGATGCTGCAGGCGAACCCGGGCCTCACCCCGCCGCTGATCAAGGCGATCCTGCAGTACACGGCGCAGCCGCTGCCCAGCTTCAACCTGCTCGAGCAGGGCGCGGGACTGCTGAACGTCGATGGCGCCATCGTGCTGTCGAAGGCGCTACGCACCAATCTGGCCACGAAGATCGTCAACGGCTGGATCGGCCCGGGCGACGGGATGCTGGCTGGGGAGACGTCGATGCCGACGCAGTCCTCGACGGTCAACGGCGCAACGTTCAGTTGGTCGCGCATCGCGTTCGTCGGCGGCAGCCACGTCGTCAGCAGCACCGCGCTGTTCACCAGCTACCAGCCGATCTACGACCCGCGCATCACCTGGGCCGGCGGCCTCGTGCGCTTCCGCCAGCCGCAGTACTGGTCCGGTTCCGGCATCCTCGCGAACACCTACGTGCAGAACTTCACCGACACCGCCGCTTCCAACCAGACGCTGGTCACGTCCGGGGTGGTCAGTGGTGACGCGCTGGCCGGAGCCAGCGACCTGACGGGGAAGACCGGCGCATTCATCCCGACGGCCACACTGTCGGGCTGGCTGATCGGCGGCAGCGGCGCGGTCCTGACCCAGGGCGACGTTCTGAGCAGCGGCATCATCCTGAGCGAGGGGGTGATCCTGAGCGAGGGGGTGATCCTGAGCGAAGGCCTGATCCTCAGTGAAGGCCTGATCCTGAGCGAAGGCGTGATCCTGAGCGAGGGCATGGTGCTCAGCGAGACCACTAACCTGCTTGGCAACTTGCTGGGCGGCCTGCTGAATGGCAATTCGAGCACCAGCTTCAACAATTCGAGCAGCAATTTCAATACCAAGGGCTCCGTGGTCGGCGAACACTGATGTGGGATCCGCCGGCCTTGGAAACAGTTGATGAGCGCACCTGACGCGACTACGAGTCCCGCCTCGATAGCCTGGTGGCTGCGCCTGCACCGGGCGCTGATGCCGGACTACAACCGCAAGACGGCGGTTTACTGGTGGGCGGTCGTCGCGCTCGGCGCGGCCAGCGTCGGGCTTTCGCTGATCCGGGTCGCGTCGCTGCCGGCTGGCGCGACGCTGCAGCTCGCGGTGGGCATCGCGGTGGCGATGATCGCGGGCGCCTTTCCGGTGAAAATTCCGCGCTCGAAGAGCTCGTTTGCTGCCGGCGAGATATTCATCTTCCTGCTGCTGCTGATGCACGGGCCGGCGGCGGCGGCGCTGGCTTCCGCCGGGGAAGCCGGCGTCGGTGCGATGCGCACATCGACTCGCTGGACGAGCCGCATCGCCAGCCCGCTGATGGCTGCGCTGTCGATGTTCGTTGCCGGCACGCTGTTCACCGCGCTGACGGCGACGCTCAAATCGCAGCACCTGTACAACGAAGGCGTGCTGCTCATCTCGTCGGTGCTGTTCGCGGTTCTGTATTTTCTCTTGAACACCCTGCTGGTCACGCTGGTCGTGTTCCTGAAGCGCAGCCAGATGATCGTGTGGTCGGAGTGGGTTGGCAGCTTCGGCTGGGTCGGCATCGCCTACGCGGGCACGGCGTCGGTGGCGACGCTGCTGTATCTGGTGTTCGCGCGCTTCGGCGTGGCGGTGCTGCTGGCGGCCACGCCGATCATCGCGATGCTGATGACCACGCTGCACTATTACTTCCGCCAGCAGGAAGTGGCCGAGCACAGCCGCAAGACCCGACTCGAAGCGGCCGAGCGCGAAGCGGCCCAGGCCGCCCGCCATGCCTGCGAGTTGCAGGAGAGCGAGCGCCGCTTTCACAGCGCCTTCACCCACGCGTCGATCGGAATGGCGCTGGTCACGGTCGATGGCGAGGTGCTGCAGGCCAACGAGGCCTTGAGCAGGCTGCTCGGTTACGCCACCGGCGACATCATCGGTCGCCGGCTGCCCGAGTTCGCGATCGCCGAGGAAACAGGGCTTCTGAACGAGCGGCTCGCGTGGGTGCTTGAGCGCGGCGCCGAAGACACCTCGGTCGAGCTTCGCTGGCGGCATCGCAACGGCGGCGAAGTATGGGTGTCGCTGCATTGTTCGCTCTTCTCGGATTTCAAGTCCAGCGCACCCTGCCTGATCGTTCAGGCCCAGGACGTCACCGCTCGGCGCAGCGCCGAAAATCGGCTGCAGCACATCGCCTATCACGACGGCTTGACCAACCTGCCCAATCGCACCCGCTTCAACGAACGCCTGCAGCAGGCCATCGAGCGCAGTCACATCGGAGCGCGCCATCAGTTCGCCGTGATGTTCCTCGATTTCGACCGCTTCAAGATCATCAATGACAGCCTCGGCCATCGTGCCGGCGACGAATTCCTGGTGCAGGTGTCCCGCTGCATCCTCGATCAGGTGCGCGAACAGGATCTGGTGGCGCGCCTGGGCGGCGACGAATTCGCGATCCTGATGAACGATATCCAGGACCCGCAACAGGCCATGGCGCTGGCCGACCGCCTGTTGCGGGAGTTGCGCACTCCGTTCCTGATCAGCGGATCCGAGATCTCGATCAGTGCAAGCATCGGGATCACGTTCAGCTGCTTCGGCTACCGCGCGCCGGGCGATGTGCTCAGGGACGCCGATCTGGCGATGTACCGGGCCAAAACGCAGGGCAAGGCCCGCTACGCCGTGTTCGATGCGAGTCTGCATGAGCAGGTGACTCGACAGCTCCATCTGGAAAACGATCTGCGCCGGGCCATCGAGACCGGGCAGCTGACGCTCGCCTACCAGCCCATCTTTCGGCTGTCCGACGGTAAGCTGGCCGGGTGCGAGGCGCTGACGCGCTGGAACCATCCGACCCATGGCGCGATTCAGCCCAAGACGTTCATTCCGATCGCCGAGGAGTCCGGGCTGATCGGCCAGATCAGCATGTGGGCGGCCGAACGCAGCTGTCAGCAGCTGCGCGCGTGGCGCGACAGCAAGCCCGAGCTCGGCAGCCTGACGATGCACGTGAACATCTCGGGCAACGACCTGTGCCAGAAGACGTTTGCCGAGCAGGTGACCCGGACCTTGCGGGAGTCGGGCATCTCGCCGAGCCAGCTCACGCTGGAAGTCACCGAGAGCATTCTGATGGACCGCCTCGAAAGCGCTCGCGACACGATGAGTTACCTGCGCAACCAGGGGGTGGCCATCTCGATCGACGACTTCGGCACCGGCTATTCCTCGCTGAGCTATCTGTCGAGCCTGCCGATCAGCAGCCTGAAGATCGATGCGTCGTTCGTGCAGAAGCTGGAGGCGAGCGCAAACGAAACCGAGGTTGTGCGCGCGATCGTGATGCTCGGCCGCTCGCTGAAGAAGTCCGTGATCGCCGAGGGCATCGAAACGGCGGCGCAGCTGAGGGTGTTGCGCGACCTGGGCTGCGAGCTCGGCCAGGGCTTCCACCTGGCGATGCCGCTGACCGGTTCCCAGATGGAGAATCTGCCAAGCGCGAACGCCGCGGTGCGCGCCGTGCTCGACCGCGGCGGCGAGGCGCGGATCGTCCCGCTGTTTGCTTAGTCCGCGCGGCCGTTCCGGGTAAGATGGCGGGACCAGACGCCGGTCCGCAGAGCCCGGAGAACGGACGCGAATCCAGGTGAGCCCGGGCACCGCCGCCTATGGCGCCCGATTCGAATACGCGAGCGACCAGAGCCTGCTCGTGTCATTCGGCGACGCGATAGCGCTTGAGGCGCACCATCGGGTGCACACGCTGCTGGTCTCGCTGCAGAACACGCCCGTCGCCGCAACGCTCAACCTGCATCCGGCCTATTGCTCGCTGCTGATCAAGTTCGATCCGCGCCGGGCCGCCCACGAGGACATCGAGCGGGAAGTGCGCGCCCGGCTGGCCAGACTCGGCACCGAGCCGGCCGCGCCTGCCCGGCAAGTGGAAATTCCGGTCTGTTATGGAGGTGATTTCGGCCCCGACCTGGCCAGCCTCGCCGAGCTCCGGTGCCTGCCGATCGAAGAGGTAGTCCGCCTTCACTCGCAGACGACGTATACGGTGTACTTCCTCGGCTTCGTTCCCGGCTTCGCCTATCTGGGCACGGTGGCCGACGAGATCGCCGCGCCGCGACTTGCGTCACCTCGACGGCGTGTCGAGGCCGGCAGCGTCGGAATCGCGGGACACCAGACGGGGATATACCCGAGTCCGGTTCCGGGCGGCTGGCGGCTGATCGGACGGACGCCGCTTTCGATGTTTCGGGCCGAGCGCGACCCGATGTCGCTGCTGGCCCCCGGCGACGAGGTGCGCTTCCGCCCGATCTGTCGGGACGAATACGCTCGCATCGAGGCGGGCGGCGTGTGATTCGGGTCGAAGTGCCCGGATTGATGACGACCGTTCAGGATCTCGGCCGCGAGGGCTTCGGTCCGATCGGCGTATCGGCGTCGGGCGCTGCCGACCCGATCGCGTTGCGGATCGGCAACCGTCTGCTTGGAAACGCCGAAGGAGCCGCGGCTCTCGAGATGACGCTGGTCGGAGGCGTTTTCAGGTTTGAGATCGATACCTGGGTGGTGATCACCGGATCGGACTTCGGCGCGACACTTGAGGAGACACCGGTCGCGCCGTGGATCGTCCAGCCGGTCCGCAAGGGCCAGGTGCTGCGAATGCGATCGACCCATTCGGGGGCGCGCTGCTACCTGTGCGTCAGCGCAGGATTCGACGTGCCGCTCGTTCTTGGAAGCGCCTCGACGCACGTGTTGAGCGCGCTGGGTGGATTCAACGGGCGCCCGCTTCGCAAGGGCGATCTGCTGCAAGTCGGCCCCTGCCGGCCGCCCGCCGCGCGGTGCCTGAATCCGCAGATCGGGCAGCGCCTTGCGCCGCGCCTGCGGCTGCGCGTAACCGAGGGGCCGCAGTTCGACTGGTTCACCGCAGCTTCGCAACGCGCCTTCCTCGAAACGACCTACCGGGTGACCGAGGCCTCCGATCGAATGGGCCTGAGGCTGGAAGGCGCGGCGGCCCAAGCGCGGTCGCAACGCGAGATGGTCACGGCCGGGGTCGCTTTGGGTGCGATCCAGATTCCGGCCGGCGGCCAACCCGTGATCGTGTTCGTCGAGCAGCAGACGACCGGAGGCTACCCGGTGATCGGCAACGTGATTGCAGCCGACCTTGCGTCGGTTGGACAATTGCGTCCGCGCGACGTCGTCGAATTCGAGCGGGTCTCGCACCAGGGGGCCCGCGCACTGCTGCTGGAGCGGGAATCCTGCCTCGAGTCGGACCGGCTGCTGCTGACCTGAACGATGGCATCGACACGATGAGGACTGGATGGATCTGAACTGCGACCTGGGCGAATTGGAGCAGGCCGTCTTCGATGGCACGCAGGAGGCCCTGATGGCGTCGATCACTTCGGCCAACGTTGCGTGCGGTGCTCATGCCGGCGACGAGCGCATCATGGAGACGACCATCCGGCAGGCGTTGAGGCACGGGGTGTCCATCGGCGCGCACCCGGGATTTCCCGATCGCGCGAACTTCGGCCGTCTGGAAATTGCGATGACCCCTGCACAGATCGCCGAAACCGTCTGCCGGCAGGTCGACGCCTTATCCCAGGTCGCGCGGCGATGCGGGGCGACGGTCGGACATGTCAAGCCTCACGGGGCGCTGTACAACCTGGCGGCGCGGGACGCCGGTGTATCGCGCGCCATCGCCGAGGGCGTGGCGCGGTGGCGGCGCGATGTGATCCTGGTCGGGCTGGCCGGCTCGCCAATGCTGGAAGCGTTTCGGCAGGCGGGCTTTGAAGTGGCTGCAGAGGCGTTCGCGGACCGCTCGTACGAACCCGACGGCAGCCTGCGTTCGCGCCGGCTGCCGGACGCGCTGATCCGCGATCCGCAAGTCGCCGCTGCGCAGGCGCTGCGGATCGCGCAGGCCCATCGCGTGGTCGCAGCCGACGGCAGCGAACTTGTTCTGCAGGCGCTCACGCTGTGCATACACGGCGACACGCCCGGCTGCGTGCAGATCGCCGCGGCCGTTGCATCCGCGCTGCGCCAGGCCGGGATCGAATTGAAGGGGTTGCCGCCCATGACGTGATGGGCGGTCGCCTCACCCCTTCACGCACACCACCTGCTTCAGGGTGTGCACCACCTCCACCAGGTCGGATTGCGCGGCCATCACGGCGTCGATGTCCTTGTAGGCCGCCGGCGTTTCATCGATCACGCCCCGGTCCTGCCGGCATTCGACCCCTTCGGTCGCCGCGCGGTGGTCGGCGAGCGTGAAGCGGCGCCTGGCCTCCCCGCGACTCATCGCGCGGCCCGCGCCATGCGAGCAGCTCTCGAAGCTCTCCGGGCTGCCCTTGCCGCGCACGATGTAGCTGCGCGTGCCCATGCTGCCGGGAATGATGCCCAGCTGCCCGGCCCGGGCGCTGACCGCGCCCTTGCGCGTGACGTACACGTTCTGGCCGAAATGGCGTTCCTGCTGCACGTAGTTGTGATGGCAATTGACCGCTTCGACGTGGCTGCGGAAGCTCTTGGCGATCGCCGTCTTCGCCGCCTCGATCACGCGACGCATCATCACCTCGCGGTTCAGCGCCGCGTAGCTCTGCGCCCACCCGACGGCGCGCACGTAGTCCGCGAAGTGGCGCGAGCCTTCCTCGAAGTAGGCCAGATCGCGGTCGTTTGCCGGGCGCGCGGCCGTGCGGCACGCTGCGCTCGATCGCGGAGCGCAGCCGAGCCAGGCTGTCCGGAAGGTCTTCGGCCCGCAGCGTTGCCTTCGCCGCCATCATCCCGCAACCGATGTCGACCCCGACCGCGGCCGGGATGATTGCCTTGAAGGTCGGGATCACCGAGCCGACGGTCGCGCCGATCCCGAAGTGCACGTCGGGCATGGCGGCGATGTGCTTGAAGACGATCGGCAGGCGCGCCGCATTGGCCAGCTGGCGCCTGGCTTCGTCCTCGACCGGCACGCCGCGCGTCCACATCTTGATCGGCACGCCGCCCGGCACGTCCTCCCGGATGTAGTTGGCTTCCATATCGCAGGATCCCCCGACGCCACGATACCCCGGCCCGCCCGCAGCAGGGCCCGGGTCCTGCGGAATCCAGTTAGAGGGCTGTCGCCCGCGCGAGCCGACCCCGATAGATCGCGCGGACGGTTTCCAGCGTGTCCGCATCCTCACCCGATTTGTCCGTACGGTAGCGCTTCACGCGAGCGAAGCGCAACGCCAGTCCCCCTGGATAGTGCGGACTGGCCTGCAGGTCGTTGAACGCGATTTCGACGACGAGTTCCGGCCGCACGCGGACAATCCATTCGTCGCGATAGATCTCTCGCGCCAGCATCGCTTCGGTCTGCCAGGCGAGCATTTCGTCGGTCATGCCCTTGAATGTCTTGCCGAGCATCACGAACCCGCCCGCGGCTTCGTCGCGGGCGGCCAGATGCAGGTTCGACAGCCATCCTTTGCGCCGGCCATGACCCCACTCCGCGGCGAGCACGACCAGGTCCAGGGTGTGTACACGCTTGATCTTGAGCCACGACGCCGCGCGCCGACCCGCCTCGTAGGGCGCGCTCGGCGACTTCGCCATCACGCCTTCGTGTCCGCGCTGCAGCGCATCGTCGTAGAAAGCCTGCGCGGCAGCCGTTTCGCCCGTCACGATGCGTGGCATCAAGAGGCGGGCAGGTAGCGCGCGCGACAGGATGTCGAAGCGCTCCGACAGCGGGGCTTCGGTCAGCACGTCTGCGCCGTGCCGCAGGCAGTCGAAGAAAAATACCGACAGCGGCAGCGACGCCTGCATGGCCGACACATCGAGCGTGCGCCCGAACCGGCGCATCGTGACTTGAAACGGGTGCGGAGCGCCGTCGGCCTGCAAAGCGATCGCTTCGCCGTCGAGGATCAGCTGCGGCGCCTCGACCGAACGCAACGCGTCGACGATCTCGGGCGCCGAGGCCGTCACGTCGTTGCGATTGCGCGTGAAGATGCGCACCTGGTCGGCCGCCTTGTGTACCTGCACCCGCGCTCCGTCGAGCTTCCACTCGAACGCTGCGCTGCCGAGCATGCCGAGAGCCTCGGCGACGTCGTTCGCGGGTTGCGCGAGCATCGGCGCGATCGGCTGCATCAGCTCGAGGGCGAATCGCCGCAGTGCGCCCGCGCCCTCCGTCAAAGCGGCATGCGCGACGGCGGCGATGCCGCCGGCGACCATGGCGGCCTGTCGCACCGAGGAGGCAGGTAAGGACGAAGCCGCCGCGACCGCATCGATCATCAAGGACTCGAGCGCACCCTGCCGCAACTCGCCCAGCATCAGCCGGCCGAGGAAGTCGCGCTCCTCGGTGGTCGCGCGCCCCAGTAATGCCGACAGGATGCGCGTGCGCTCGCTCCTCGAGCCTGCTCCGGTGGTTCCGGAAAGGCGCTCCAGCGCTGCATCGACCTCGGCAATCGTGAGCGATGGCGCCCCGACCACCACGTCCGGACGCGCGTCGCGCAGCAGCCCGTAACCGATGCCGCTTCGCCCCTGGCGAGGCTCGCCGGAAAGATACGCGACGCCGATCCCGATTTCCGCCGGCGCCAGCGTGCGCAGCAACGCCGCAAGCTCGGCGATCTTGGCGTTGCGACTTGGCGTGTCGGCAACACGGCGCGACGTTGCGACCACGTCGGCCAGTAGCGTCATCCGGCCATTTTACGGCTCCTCCCGGAGCGGAGCGCGTCCGGCGACGCGCTCCGCTCCGAGCTCAGGGTGCGAACGGCGCTATGTCGACCGCCATGCCCATCGCGTTATAGCCGGCGTGGTTGGGGTGCAGGTAGTCCCACGGCAGCTGGGTGAATTGGCTGTTGGGCAGGAACTCCGCGCGCATGTTGCCCGTATTCGGGTCCAGCGTGGCCGCGTCAAAGTCTTCCACGCCGTCGAACAGCCCGGACGTACGAATGAAGTTGTTAAGGACCTTCCGGCTGGCGTCGTGCCCCGGCCCGTTGTCGCCCCGGTCGACGCCGCTGATACCGAGCGCGGAGGTCATTGTGCCGGCGAAGACTTTGATACCCCGCGCGTGCAAGCGGCTGACAATATTCTGATAGCCGGCGATGATCGCGTCGGTCGTGTGGCCGGCTCCGAGGTCGTTGATACCCTCGAGCCAGATCACATGGGTCAGTCCTGACAGCCCGAGCACGTCCCGGTCGAGCCGGTCGACCGCAGCGGGACCAGAGGTTGCATTCGGGTTCACAGGATTGACAACGCGGTTGCCCCCGATCGCCTCATTGACGATGCTGACCTTCCTTCCGTAGGCGTTGTGCAACCGGCGCGACAGCGTGTTCATCCACCGATCGTTGATGTTCAGAGTCGTGTGGGTGCCATCGGTGATCGAGTCGCCGAAGGCGCAGATCACCACCGTGTCTTCCGGAGCCATGACATCCACGGCGTCCAGGAAAAACCAGGATGTCGTGGTGAACTCGAAAGCGAACACGTCCAGGTCTTCGGTGTGGTTGCCGCTGCCGGGCGCCGTGATGTAGGAAGTCGTGTTCGCCCCGCTGTGAAAGCTCATCGGCCCGCTGTTGCCTTGAACGGAGTAGCTCACCGCAAGGTTGCGACCTTGCACACCTGCCGAATCGTCGTCCCGGGCCCAACGGAGCTCGATTCCGTCGCTGAAGACTTCCTGGCCGGCCGGGATGGTCACCGACGCCTCGCCGTTGAACGTCACCCGCGTGAGGGTGCCCGGAACGACGTTTGCCGAGTATTCCTGGAGGGCGACGGTGACCTCGTCGAAGGTCACGGACTGGCTCCCGAAGACGTTGGAAAAGCGAAATCGCATCCGCTTGCCCCAGAGATCGGGTTTGACGATGGAGCGGAATGTCTGCTCGGTCGCCCCCAATGTGTTGGCGGTCGGAAAGGGAAAGGCCAGGTCCGGTTGAATGTTGGCCGGAGCGAATGTAGTGGGCGGCCCAGGCGGCGCCGGCGCGACGGGGGGAACGTATACGAAGCTGGTTGCCGGAGCCGTGGCCCAGGTCGCAACCCAGTGTTGCTCGGCGAGAGCGGCCGGGCCGCCGGCAAAGACGGCCAAAGCGAACAGGAACGGTTTGATGACGTTCATCGTGTATTTCTCCTCGAATTTCGCGAACACTCGACTCTGCTGGTGCGCGAGCCGACGCGCAGCATCCGACGAGCGTCATGCGCCGTCTATCAAATTCGTCCGACTTTTATCGAATCTTTCCGCCGCGCGCCGGGCGGGCGGCGGGGTCTGCGACCGAGTCAATGGATCTCGGGAACGAACATCGATGCCGGCAACGGATGGCGAATGTAGTCCGGATGGCGCTCGCGCTTCAAACGACCGAATGACCGTCCCGTGACGAATCCCAAGGAAGGATTCGGGCTTCTCGCCCCTCAGGCGAGGAACTGCAGCGTCGCGGGCACCTGGCGCCGCAGCAGCGCGGCGCGGGCGGACCATTGCGTTTCAGCGTCCAGCGCCTCGAGAAACCGCACCTCGTTGGCCGCGAGCAACGCGATCGGCACGCCATCGCGGTAAAGAATGCGATTGCCGGTCAGTGCGGGCAAGCGCGGTCCGGGGGTCAGGACGCCGACCAGGTTCAGCGGATCGGCGCCGCTCAGGCTGACCAGAGCGCCGGCGCGTTCGCGCCGGCGCACGTCGCGCATCAGGCCGATCGCTTCCGGTACGGCAAACTGTTCCCCGGTGACGCCGGACACGAAGCGCCCGCCGCGAATCTCGCCGCGCGCTTCCAGCCTCCGGTAGCTCCTGAGCAGGTTTCTCCACGGTGGCAGCCAATCGGCTTCGCGGGCGACCAGGCGCCAGAACACGACGCCGTAGCGCCGCAGCAGCGTGCGTGCCACATGCTCGACGACCTCGGGATCCTCGACAGCGTCGCGCAGGCCGGCTGCGCTTGCCGGCCGCATGCGTCGCGCCAGCGCCCAGCGGCCGGCGTCCTCGATCCCGAACAACGCCGTGCGGCGCAATCGACGGCCGCGGTCGATGCCGCGGCCGTCCAGGCTGCGGCGGCGCTCCGAGGGCACCAGCAGCGCGCGCAGGCCGCCGAAGCTGTCGGCATTGACCAGGCCCTGCGCCACCAGCTCGCCAAGCGCGTCCTCGACCTGCGTGCGCAGCAGCCCGGTGCCCTCGACGATCTCGTCGAAGAACGACGCGCCGTGCGCCGTGATGAACTCGACGACCCGCTGCGCGCGCGACGTCGGCGGCGTGCCGGTGCCGTCGCGCGCGAGCGCGGCCCAGATCGCGAGGTTGCGTCGCGACGCCAGCACGATCGGCGTCGTGCGGACAGGGCTCGGAGTGCGTTCGCCGCTCGCGTGAAGCGGCGCGATGCGCGTCCACACCACGCGGCCGGCGCGGCTCAGCTCGTCGAGCCACACCGGGTCGTACTCGTTGACCCGCGCCGGCAGGATCTCGGTCTCCCAGGCGGCGGCGGGCGCCTCGAACCCCTCGAGCTGCGCCACGATGTTGGCCACCGCGTCGGCGCCCTCGACGCGCGCTTCGGGCGCCACGCGCTGCCATTCGAACAGGAAACGCAGGAAGTCGCGCGCTTCGACGGGTTCGATCTCCCGGCGCAGCCGGTTCACCGTGTAGCGGTGGATGCGCGCCAGCAGCCGGCGTTCGCACCATTCGGTCGCGCCGGGCGCCGGCCCGATGCCCGCGCTGTTGCTCAATTCGAGCGGCGTGAAGCTTCCGCGCATCACCGAGCCCTCGGATTCGAGCGCCAGCAGCGCGGCATCGATCTGCGACTCGGGCAACGCGAGCGAGGCGGCCAGCTCGCGCGCGCTGACGGGCCCCAGGCCCTGCAGGCGGTCGCGCAGGATCTCGACCAGCGCCGCCTCCGCTGCCCACGGCTTGCGGGTCTCGGCCGGCGGCTCGACGGCGGGGATCCATTCGGCGGCGGGAAAGACCGCTTCGAATTCGGGCAGCCGCTCGGCAGCGACGAACAGTTCGCCCGCGCCCAGGCCGAGCCGGGTGGCGCGCCGCGCCGCTGCCAGCTCGCCGATCAGCGAACGCCAGGACGGCTGCGTGTCGATCTCCGAGCCCGTCAGGAAGGCGAGGCTCAGCAAGGCGTCGTGCAGTTCGTCCGCGTTGCGGGCCTCCGGCCATACCTCCTCGCGCACGCGCCGGATCGCGTCAAGATCAAGCTTGCCCAGGTCGGCCGCCGTTTCGGCGTCGATCCAGCGGCGGGCCAGTACCGCCTGGGTGCGCCGCTCTTCCAGGGGCGCATCGTCCAGATAGGCGTACGGCCGCGCGGCCAGGATCTCGAGCGCGAGCGGCGAAGGCTCCGTCAGGTCGCGTGCGACAACGCGGATTTTGCCGTGCTCGATCGCGTCCAGCACGCGCTCGAGCCCGTCGATGTCCATCGCTTCGTGCAGGCAATCGTCGATCGTCTGCCGCACCAGCGGATGGTCGGGAATCTCGCGGTCGCCCACGATGTTCTCGCCGCAGGCGACCTGGTCGGGGAAAATCGTCGCCATCAGGTCTTCGGCCGCCATCCGCTGCAGCTGGGCAGGGACCTTGCGACCGCCCTGGAAACGCAGCAGCGCCAGCGCCACCGACGCGTTCCAGCGCCAGCGGGTGCCGAACATCGGCGCATCGAGCAGCGCCTGCACCAGCAGCGGCCGAACCGTGCCGGCCGACAGGTAGCGCGCAACGTCCGCCAACGGAAAACTGTGGGCGGTGGCGAGCGACAGCACGATCGCATCCTCGGTCGCCGCCGCCTGCAGCTCGAAGTCGAACTTGCGGCAGAACCTCTTGCGCAGCGCCAAGCCCCACGCACGATTGATCCGGCTGCCGAGCGGCGAATGCACGATGAGCTGCATGCCGCCCGATTCGTCGAAGAAGCGCTCGAGCACGATCGTGTCGACGGTGGGCAGCACGCCGAGCGCCGCATTCGCGGCCGCCAGGTAGTCGACGACCTGTTCCGCGGCCGCTGCCGCCAGGCCAACCGCGCCGCTCAGCCAGGCGAGGGCCTGGGCGCGCCCGCCGGCGGCGAGGCGCTCTGCGATCGCCTGACGCAGGTCCGAGACCGCCTGCGACAGCTCGGCCGTGCGGCCGGGCGCCTCGCCGAGCCAGAACGGCATCGTCGGCGCTTGGCCGTGGGCATCCTCGACGCGTACGGTGCCGCGCTCGATCCGCATGATCCGGTAGGAATGATTGCCGAGCTGGAACACGTCGCCGGCCAGGCTCTCGACCGCGAAGTCCTCGTTGACGGTGCCGATCACCTGCGCCTGCGGCTCGAGCATGACCGTGTAATCGGCCGTGTCGGGAATCGTTCCACCCGAGGTGACAGCCGCCAGCGCGGCGCCGCGCCGCCCGCGCAGCACGCCGTTGACGGCATCGCGATGCAGATGGGCGCTGCGGCGCCCGCGCCGGGTGTGAAAGCCGTCGGACAGCATTCGAACCACCTCGGCGAACTCCTCGTGCGTGAGCTCGCGGAATGGGGTAGCGCGCCGCACGCGCTCGAACAGCGCCTCCTCGCTCCACTCCTGCGATGCGACCTCGGCAACGATCTGCTGCGCCAGCACGTCCAGTGGCTTGGCCGGCAGCGAGAGCCGGTCGAGCTCGCCGCGCCGAACGGCGTCCAGCAGCGCGGCGCACTCGCACAGCTCGTCGCGCGAAAGCGGAAACAGTCGCCCCTTCGGCACTCCCGCGACGGCATGACCCGAACGGCCGACCCGCTGCAGCAGCGCGGCGATCGACCGGGTCGAGCCGATTTGGCACACCAGATCGACCTCGCCGATGTCGATTCCGAGCTCGAGCGAGGCGGTCGCCACCAGCGCGCGCAACTCGCCGCGCTTCAGGCGCCTTTCCGCATCGAGCCGCTGCTCGCGCGCGAGGCTGCCATGGTGGGCGGTCACGTATTGATCGCCGATGCGTTCTGACAGGTGGCGTGCCGCGCGTTCGGCAAGGCGGCGCGTGTTGACGAAGATCAGCGTCGTGCGGTGCTCGCGCACCAGCTCGGCGAGCCGGTCGTAGACCTGCTGCCACACTTCGCCCGACATCACCGCTTCGAGTGGGGAAGACGGGAGCTCGATCGCGAGGTCGCGCGCGCGGACGTGACCCGTATCCACGATCGCGCAGGCCGGCACGCCGCCCGCATCGGTTCGGTCGCCGACCAGGAAGCGTGCGATTTCTTCGATCGGCTTCTGCGTGGCCGACAGCCCGATCCGTATGGGTTCGCGCCCGGTGAGAGCCTCCAGCCGCTCCAGCGACAGCGCCAGGTGCGCTCCGCGCTTGTTCGGCGCCAGCGCGTGGATCTCGTCGACGATCACCGTGCGGGTCGTCGCGAGCATGCGGCGGCCGGACCGGCTGGTCAGCAGGATGTACAGCGATTCCGGGGTCGTGACGACGATGTGGGGCGGGCGACGGCGCATGCTCGCGCGTTCGCTCTGCGGCGTATCGCCGGTACGCACCTGCGTGCGGATCTCGACATCGGGCAGGCCCAGCCGCTCCAGTTCGGCACGGACTCCGGCCACGGGCGCTTCGAGGTTGCGCTGGATGTCGTTCGAAAGCGCTTTCAACGGCGAGACGTACAGCACGTGCGTCTCGTCGGTCAGCCCATGCTCGATGCCCTCGCGCACCAGCGCGTCGATCGCGGCCAGAAACGCGGCCAGCGTCTTGCCCGAACCGGTCGGCGCGGCGACCAGCGCGTGCCGCCCGGCTTTGATCGCGGGCCACGCTTCGAGCTGTGCGGCCGTCGGCGCAGCGAAGGCCGACGCGAACCAGGCCCGGATCGCCGGATGAAAAAGCTCGAGCACGTCGTTGCCCTCACTGCTTCCCATCCGCGAACGATACCGCCGAATCCCGATCCCGTTTCAGGGCCGGGCCGGCACGACGTTCGTCGCTCGCTAATGGTTGCCAACCTGCTGCACGTTGGCATTGCCATCTTCGTAGACAGCGACACAACCGTTATTGCTGCCGCAAATTCCCGCACCCACGGTTGTGGTATCCCCGCCGGCGCGGATCACCGCAAACGGCGCCACTTGCGGAACGTAGATGCGGTTGAGCTTGGAATCAGCCGCCACCGAGTGCGAGTTCTGAGATTGCGGGATGGTCTCGATCAGCAGATTCGTTTTCGCGTCGATCACCCCGAGCACGGCCCCGCCAAGCGGCGCCGGACAGCCACCCGGCAGTCCACACGCCCGGCTGGAGGCCGTGTAATAGCGCTCGTCGCCGTCGCAGTACCAGACCTCATCCGAGCCCGTAACCCCGCCGATGGCGGCAGAATGCCCGTTCTTCGCCTTGATGACCAGCGTGGTGGTGTTGCTGGGGTTGTTCTGCGGGGTACAGCCCAGGAGCAGATTGCCATTCGGCCCGACCGTGGCACCGTTCGGTCCACACCCGCTGAGGTTTACCACCCCCGTGTTCGTTTTCTTCTCGAAGGCTCCGATCTGCACGGACGCCGTCGTCAGGGCGGTCGGATCGACCACCAACAGCCCGCCGTCGCAGGTAATGGCGCCGGGCAACTGTCCGTAATTGCAGCCCGCCGGGTTGTTCGCGATGACCGGAATCGACACATAGAAGCGCGCGGTCTTGGGCTCCCACGCCGGCTGCTCAAGCGACAAGCCGAAGCCCGGTGGAACGATGGCAGGGTCGACCGTGATCCGGCTGATCACATGCGTATTGCTGGCACTCATATCGCCATTGGCCGCCAACAGTGTCGCAAATGGCGGGTCGTCTGCGTTGTTTGCCGCGAGCAGCAAGGTGCCGTCCGCCGTCAATGCCATTTCATCCACTCTCATGGTGCCGCCGGTGCTGACGACCTGTTGGGTGGCGGACTGGGCGGGGGCATCCAGATCGATCACATGCAGCGTGCTGTCGCCGTCACCGGCGTAGAGCCACCTGCCATGCGACGTGACGCCGTCGGGGCCGGAGATATTGTTGTTCACGCCGCCGGCGGCGTTGAGCTTGACGCCGACGAAACCGCCGATGGTCCGCTTGAAGGTGTTGCTCTTCGTGTCGATGACGTCGATGCCCGAATTCGAGCGGTCGCTCAGGTAGTACTCAGAGCGATCCGCGTCGACCCAGCTGATATCGAACGACCGGAGCGGATTGCCCGGGATCTGAATCGCGGTAAGGCACCTCGTTTCGGTCGTGATAGGTGCCCCCAGGCCGCTGCACGGACCTGCGAACGCGATACCGGGTACCGCCAGCGACGCGGCCCCGATCAGCGCTGGAGCAGCGAAAAGCGCGGCCACGCGAGTGCAACATGGCGCGGATACCTCACGGCAGTCAAATCTTCCTTGGGCAAACCTCCTGCGCACGAAGATGCTCATCAGAGTCTCCTCCGCCTGAGTGCCCTGTGCGAGCCCAACGCTCGCTCCAAACCCGGGGCTCAAGGCCGGCGGATGTTGCCAGACTCCTTGTTCAAAGCCGATGCACTCAACACCTGAATAGAGGTCTGGAGAGATTCGGGGTGGGTTATTCCCCATAGGAAGGCCCGGGCGGTCTCATTGCGGAGAAGGCCAGGAACCCAGATCCTTGGTCGAAAAATTACCCAAGTCGCGTGCGCGATCGTTCGACGGGGTAACCACCCTATCCGCCGCGGCGCTTCGAGCGCACGGAACAATGCTTGGCCACTTCGGCGTTGATGGAATGACGCCGTAATTCCATATGGCGACCGCGTCCAGCGTTGAGTGGATTGCTCCTCCCGGATGGCGTCCTGAGCAAGGCACTGGCAGGCGAAAGTCCCTACGCTCAGCTTCCGACCGCCCGGCCAACCCATGCTCTGCAGGCCTCACCCACCTCGGCCAACGCATCCTCGTCGGTGCGCCCCGATGACTTCAGAACATGGAAGCTGTGATCGGCCCCCTCCAGCCAATGCATGGTCCATCGGTCGGACAGGCGGCCGATCGCCTGGTCCATCAGGTCGCGCTGGCAAAGCGCGTCCCGCGTGCCATTGAAGCACAGGACTGGAACCTGGATCTGTTCGAGGTGTGCGTCGCGCAGCTTCTCCGGCCGGCCGGCCGGGTGCAGCGGATACGCGAGCAGCAGCAGGCCATCGCAGGGATACGAGTCGGCAGCGAGCATGGACGCGACCCGCCCGCCCATCGACCGTCCACCGAGGATCAGCATCTGCGGCTTCACGATCCGGCGAACGTGCTCGGCAACGGCGACGTAACACTGCTTCAGGCGGGGCATCGGATCGGGGGCACTCGATTTTTTCTCGCGATAGAGGAAGTTGAACCGAACTACCTGCAGGCCGCGCCTGCGCAACTGCTCACTGGTGGCGAGCGCGCGCTGGTCATTGATGTGACCGCCGGCGCCGTGTGCGCAAATGAACAGTGCGCCGGTAGGATGGGCGAGGGCTGGCTCGAAAACCACAGAGGTCTCTTCGTCGGCGCCGACTTTGACCCGCCACGATCCTGCCAGATCATTCACGCGGGTACCCCCTCCGAAGCGTCTTTCCTGCTCCGCTAAGAGGCAAGGCTACAGAACCGTGCAATCGCATCGGCGACGTCCTGCGGCGCTTCCCGTTGAGGGAAATGCCCAACGCCGCCCAACAAGATACGACGGTATGGACCGCTGAAGAAACCTTCCTTGCCCTCGGAACTGTCGGGATGGTTACAGGCATCCGCATTCCCGTGGAGTACAAGGGTCGGCACCGACAATACCGGCGCCGGGTTCAGTCGGGCGTCATCCGCAGCGTAGAAAGGATCGCCGGGCGCGTAAGCCCACCGGTGACGGTACGAATGCAGGACGATGGCGGCCCAATCCGGGTTGTCGAAAGCCTCGGCGGCCTGGTCGTAGTCCTGCTGCGTGTACCAGCCGGCGGGTGACCACGTGTCCCACATCATGCGGGTGAAGGCGCGCCGATCCTGCTCGACGGCCCGCTGCCCTCTCGATGTGGCCATGAACCAGTGATACCAGTAGTTTCGCGCTTGCGCGTACGTGAGCGTTTGATTCGGATCGTTTGTCCCGTAGCCGACCGATAACAGAACCAGATAGGACGCCGCACCGGAGCGCAGTCCGCAAGCGTTGGCTGCTGCACGGGCTCCCCAGTCATGGCCGACGAGGATTGGCCCGACCAGACCCAGCGCATCGACAAACTCCAGCAGGTCCCGCCCCAGCGCCGAGAGCTGGCCGCTGCGCGGCGTATTGGAATCGCGAAACCGCGTTGGCCCGAAGCCACGCAGGGCGGGACAGAGAATGCGATAGCCGACGCCGGCCAGTCGCTCGGCGACCTTCGTCCAGCCTTCCGGGCAGTCAGGCCAGCCGTGCACGAGCACGACAGTACGCCGCCCGGCGGGGTTCCATTCCAGATAGCCAACGTCCAGTACGAGCGTGCTGACAATCGAATAGTCCGGCATCGTCCCCCCGCCACGGCCGAGCCAAAGCCGCCGTAGGATATCGTAGGGCTGAATTGAGTCTTCGATAACGAACGGCGTCCAGCGACGACCTGGTTTATGAGCGCTTCGCCAGTCTCCAACGTTTCAGATACCGCGCGGTGGGTTGCCGTCTACCGCGCTTGGGAGTCTGCGAGGGCGGACGCTCTGTTCCACGATCCGTACGCGGATTTGCTGGCGGGTGAGCGAGGGCGGGCCATCGCGGCCTTGATGCCGGCCCAGGCGCGCAGCGGCTGGCCCCTGATCACGCGCACCAAGCTCATCGACGATCTGCTGATGGACGCGATCGCACAGGGCTGCGACTGCGTTTTGAATCTGGCGGCCGGCCTGGACACCCGTCCGTATCGGCTCGATCTGCCCGCGCATCTGCAATGGGTCGAGGCGGATCTGCCGAACCTGATCGAGGAGAAGGAGCGACTGCTCGCTGATGCCCAACCGCGCTGCCAGCTTCGCCGGATGAAGGTCGATCTGGCCGACGCGGGCGCACGCGCCGCGGCGCTGAAGGAAGCGGTTGGACCATCAACCCGGCCCCTCGTCGTCACCGAGGGTCTGCTGGTCTATTTCGACGAAGTGCAGGTACGTGCGCTGTCGGCGGACCTGTGCGCTCAAGCGGGCATTCGCTGGTGGATCCTCGATCTGGCGTCCCCGGCACTTGTTCAGTTGATGCGCAAGAGCATGGGTGCGCATCTGGCGAACGCACCGATGAGATTCGCGCCGCCGAACGGCATCGCCTATTTCGAGGCACTCGGCTGGAGGGTCGCCAAAGTGCGCTCTATTTTCCACGCGGCCGCGCAATTGCGGCGCTTGCCATGGTTCCTGAGGATATTCCTGCTCTTCCCCGAGCCCGACCCCAGGAAACTGGGCAACGCGCGCTGGTCCGGTGTCGTGCAACTTGGACGCCCCGATCGATAGGAGGATTAGGCTCCGCGCGTTCCCGCAAATGCGGCCTGCAGGGCAGCGATGTCGATCTTGACCATCTTCATCATCGCGTCCGACGCCCGCTTGGCCCTGGCTCGATCGGGCGCGGCCATCAACTCACCGAGAACGGTCGGGACGATCTGCCACGAGAGACCGAAGCGATCTTTCAGCCAGCCGCACTGCTCGGCCGAGCCGCCCTCGAGAAGCGCGTTCCAGTAGCGGTCGAGTTCGGCCTGATTGTCACAGTTGACGACGAAGGACACCGCGTGGTTGAACGGGTCGAGCGGCCCGGCGCTCATGGCGATGAAGGGCTGACCGAAGAGAACGAATTCGACGACCTTCACCGACCCGGGCGGGCCGCTGGGCGATTCGCTCGGCAAAGAGGTGACATGGGTGACGCGTGAGTCGGGAAAGATGGAGGTGTAGAACGCCGCAGCCTCCTCGGCCTCTTTGGAATACCAGAGAAAAGGGGTGATCTTCTGCATGGATCTCTCCTGTTAGGGTAGGCGAGCAACACCGCTGCCAGTCGGCTTCAAAGCCACGGAAGCCTATCCCAGCGCGAAAGTGGTTCCCACTCCCTAGACGATGGGCGGGGTACCGAATCGACATCACCCGTCAATTTTTTCCCAGCCAGGCCCGGAGCGAATTCGCCGCGGGCTTTCTGAAGGCTCACCATGTGGACGGCAGGGTTGAAGGCACCGGAACTAAGGACCCTTGGCCGGTCCAATTTTCGGAAGCGCGCCGTCATCGTGACCGGCCTCGTTCGCGTCGTGATGCTGCGCATGCTGGTGCGGGTGCGCATCTGCGCTCTGCGCACCTACGATCGCGCGATAGGCTTCCGGCGAGAGTTCCGGAAGTTTGTGCAGAAACGCAACGATCGCCCAGATGCTGTCATCGTCGTGGGTCGCACCCCAGGCGGGCATGCCGGTCATTTTCAACCCATGCTTGATGATCCAGAACGTCTCTTGGGGACTGAGATCTGAGGCATCGACAAGATTCGGCGGCTGGGGATAGAGCCCGCGACGCAGCTCCGAGCTCTCAGTGCCCGGCGCGAGGTGGCACTTCGCGCACATCTGCGAGTAGTGTTCGGCGCCGATGGCGATCTGGGTCGGGTCACCGAGCGGCGGTATGGTAATTCCACCCGCGCGCGCCGCAATCGATCGGTCGCGAGCGGCCTCCAGCAGCCATCTTGTAGCTGCCCAATGAGGATCATCGGCCGCGACATTGAAGACCCCGGAGAGCAGGATTCCAAGGCCCACAGCTACTGAGGTTATGACGGCCAGTGCGGCGATCTTCAGCACGTTCATGAGTCACCCATTGCCAGGATGTTGTTGGTAGCGCGTGTCGGGTTGTCAGAACCAGGCGCGCACGCCCGCGACCACGCGTGCATCGCCGATACCCTCGCCGTCCGTACGTCTGAAGTCTGCAGTCGCGCCGAATGCGCGATTCCAGGTCACGCCGATGTAAGGAGCGAACTCGCGCCGAATCTCGTAGCGCAGGCGCAGAGCGAGCTCCATATCGGATAGACCTGAACCGAGGCCTCGCTGCGGATCGCCCTTGCCGTACAGATTCATCTCAAGCTCCGGTTGGAGAACGAGGCGCTGCGTGAACAACAGCTCGTATTGCGCCTGGAATCGCGCGGCCGTGCGCCCGCCATCGCCTGCGTAAACCGTCGCCTCAATGTCGAACCACTGCGGCGCCAGGCCTTGCACTCCAATCGCGGCCCACCGGCGTGGCGGACCCGCGCCGAAGTCCTGTCGCGCCCCCAATTGCAGGCTCCACCAGCGCGTGACGATCCGATCCCAGAGCAGCTCCGCGCGCGCATCTTCGGTCCGCCCGCGCGTGCGTTCGCCCTCCGTCTTGCACCAGAGTTTGTTGTAATCGCCGCCGTACCAGGCGTAACCATCCCACGCGCCCGCATCTGCGCCGGCCCTACCCCGCCACTCCAGGCGATCTAGCAGCACCATGGCAATCGGCGCGGTGTCGTCCATGCCCATCATCTTGACCATCTCGCGATACGGCATATCGGGCATGGCTTTCGTCGGTGGCCCAGGTGGCACATGCTGCGATTCGCTCTCAGGCCGTGCCGATACCGCCGCGAGTAGCGCTATCGCGATGGCCGTGACGCGTGGGACTGCATGCATGCCGTCAACCCTGCTGCGCCGGACCAGATCCAGGTGCGACGATCACCTCCCGAAACATGCCGGCCTCCATGTGAAAGAGCAGGTGGCAGTGGTACGCCCAACGGCCGAGCGCATCGGCCGTGATCAGATAGCTCAAGCGCTGGGCCGGCTGCACGAGGACGGTGTGCTTGCGGACCTGAAAGGCGCCATCCGGCGACTCGACCTCACTCCACATGCCGTGAAGGTGAATGGGGTGCGTCATCATGCTGTCATTGACCAGGACGATGCGCACTCGCTCACCGTGAGTGAAGCGCAGCGGCTCGGCCTCGGAGAACTTCCTGCCGTCGAAGGACCACATGAAGCGCGTCATGTGACCGGTGAGATGCAGTTCGATCTCGCGTTGCGGCGGGCGCGGATCGATCGGTCCACCCAGTGTGTGCAAGTCGGCATAGGTCAACACGCGCCTGCCGTTGTCGCGCAACCCGACGCCCGGGTCTGACAAGGTGTTCTTCGGTTGCATGACTCGCGCATCGACGCCTGGCGTGGGCTCGGACGGTGCCTGCGTGACGGTCCCAGGAGTCATCTCGCTCTTGGCGTCGTGGCGCATCCCCGGCATGTCCTGCATCCCTTCCATGCCCTCCATTGCCGACACTGCACTCATGTCGTGGCCCATGCCCATGTCGGTCATCGTGAGCAGCGGTCGCGCATCAAGCGCCGGAATCTGTCCCTGCAGCCCGGGACGCGGCGCGAGCGTGCCGCGGGCGTACCCCGATCGGTCGATCGACTGCGCGAAGATCGTGTACGGCCGTTCTTCTGCAGGCTCCACGATCACGTCGTAGACCTCGGCCGTTCCGATCCGAAACTCGTCGACGATGACCGGCTCGACGTCCTGTCCGTCCGTTGCGACCACGGTCATCTTGAGCCCGGGAATTCGAACGTCGAAGATGCTCATCGAGGAGCCGTTGATGAAGCGCAGCCGCACCTTCTCTCCGCGGCGAAACAGGCCAGTCCAATTGGCCGCCGGCGCCGCGCCATTCATCAGGTACGTGTAGGCGTAGCCGGAGACGTCGGCCAGATCGGTGGGATTCATCCGCATCCCGCCCCACATGCGTCGCTCTGCGACCGTTGACTGCCAACCCTTCTCCCGAACGTCCTTGAAGAAATCGCCGACGGTGCGCTTACCGAAGTTGAAGTAGTCGCTTTGACGCTTCAGCGTGGCGAACAGGTGTTCGGGATCCCAGTCGCTCCAGTCCGACAGCAGCACGGTGTAGTCCCGATCCGCACGGTGCCGCTCACCGGCGCGCGGCTCTATCACGATCGGTCCGTACAGTCCCGTCTGTTCCTGAAAGCGCGAGTGGCTGTGATACCAGTAGGTACCGGACTGATGGACCGGGAAGCGGTAGGTGAAGGTCTCGCCCGGCGCGATGCCCTCGAAGCTCAGGCCCGGCACACCATCCATGTCGGCCGGAAGAACGATCCCGTGCCAGTGAATGGAGCTCGGGGCCGGCAGGCGATTGGTGACGCGCAAGGTGATCGTGTCGCCTTCGCGCCAGCGCAGAAGCGGCCCGGGGAGCTGACCATTGACCACGGTTGCAACGCGTCGCTGACCGGTGAAGTTCACCGCCTGTGCGCCGATCTCCAGGTCGAACTGCGTGCCGGACAGTGCCTGGCGCTCGGCAGTGTCCGACGCCTGCGAGAGTGTCTTGGTTGCGCCCAGAGCAAGCACGCCGAAGCTCGCGCCCTGCACGAACCGCCGCCGTGAAGAGTTGAACGGGTTGACACGTCTCGGTCGGTTCTTGGTCATCGTCATTCTCGATCTCAAGAACACTGTTGCAAATGCCGAGCAGCCGCCGAGCCGCCCGGATGGGGCCGTGCGCTGGGCGGGCTATATGAGCCAAACGGGCGCTAAGGCCCGAAGCGCTCGTCAGCAGAGATCAGCAGGAGGAGCGTGAGACCAGAACGAGGCGAAACGCTGGGAGAGGTTTCTCGGCGGGCCGTTGGATAGAGGAATCGGTGGCCGGGCCGGATCAGTCTCGGGAACAAGACTTGGGACAGCCACGCCTGCCACTGCAAACAGCAGCGCGGGCGCTCTTTCGGGTTTTAGCGTAGCCACGGGCTGCGCGATCGCGTGGGCGTTGCAGAGTAGTTCACAGCACAGGTCAGACTCCGGGTGACTTGGCGGCTTTCCATGTTGATGGATATGGCCGCCAGGCGTCGGTGCGTGGTCGTGGGCCTGAACTGCGCCCATGCCGTGATCCGGCATCGGACAAGCGAAGCCCCCAAGCGTCCAGGCCGTGAGCGCGAGCAAAACGACGGCGCGACGGAACCGGCCGCCGGTCTTGACTCGCTGTGTGCTCGGGTGGGTCACGGCAGCATTATTCGCGTGCCTCGCTGCAGAGTCAAAGTTGGCGGGCCGCGAGCATCGCCTCGACACGTTCCCTGGATGTCCGGGGGCGAAGGCGATTGCGCTGATCAGCCAGGCGCCGCGTCCGCGTCACTTGGGCGGGGTGCCTGCCTGGCTGCGATAGGTCGGCGTCTGCGCGTATTGCGCTGGAACTTCCCACATGCGCGCTGATGCGCAGGCACCACGACGCCCTTGGCCGGCGCGTACGCCTTGGGCAGCGGCACCGGCGTCGTCCCCACAGGAGCCTGATCGACCACTTTGAACATCCAGTCGGTGATCAAGGCCAAAGGGGAAGCCCAGGCGATCGAACTCCAGGCGCGCACGATCAACGCGCAGGGCGGGGAGAGCTACCTGCGGCTGGAGGCCATTCGCAAGTGGAACGGCACGATGCCCGTCTACTTGGGTTCGCACACGCCGCTGCCGTTTGTCGACGTGGGCGTGGGGGGCAAGTGATTTGTCACGGGGTCAGGAAGGTCGTCACGCGACCGATCTCGGCCAGGCTCCAGATGCGCGCGATGATCGCGCGCATTTCGTCTTCGCTTGCGCCGTCGCGGTAGCGCGCCAGCCGCAGCGCCTTGTCTTCGAGTTCGGGCCGGCTCAGCGTGTTGCCGGGATCGCCCTTGGGTGTGTTGACGCGGCCTTCGAGCCGCCTGCCGTCTGCGACCTCAACCAAGACCTTGCCGATCCAGCGCGCCGGGTACGCGGTGTCGACCTCCGCATCGAGGCGCATCGCGACCTTGTGGCGGAAGGCGACCACCGCCGGGTCGCTGTAGTGGCGATCGAATTCGTCGAGGCCGGCGCGCCCGTGCACGGCGATCAGGCCGAGCACGGTGCCGATCGAGAACTTGGCCTGGTGCACGGTCTGCGGATCGACCACCGGTCCGAGCACGTCGATCGCGCCCTGGTGCACGAGCGCGGTGATGCGTTTCACGTCCTGCGCTGCCAGAGCGTGCTGCTGCAAGAGCTGCTGCAGCGCATCGGCCGCCGGATGCGCGTGGCGGCAGGCTGCGTGGAACTTGAACGACGTCTCGGCCAATGCCCAGCGCGTGCCGAGGCGATCGGTCAGGCGCGCAGGGTCCGCGTCGCGCGACATGCCGGCTGCCAGGCCCTGGGCGCCGTCGAGGATGCGGCTGGCGCCCGTGAGGCCGTCCCGGGCGAGATAGGCGGCTGTCAAGCCCGCGCCGGCCGCGTGCGCGGTGTGTAGCTGCTTGGAGTCGGCCGCCTCGCGCAGGAACTCCCACAGGCCGGCCGATTGCGTGCCTGCGGAGCCAAAGGCGTTCAGCATCTGTTCCGGCGTCAGGCGCAACAGGCGGCCGGCCGCGGCGGCGGCAGCGAGCGTGCCGGCCGTGCCCGTGGTGTGGAACACCTTGTAATGCGAGCGCCCGAGGAATTCGCCCACGCGGATCCCGACCTCGTAGCCGGCAACGGCACCGGCCAGCAGCTCGGCGCCGCTGCGCCCCAGTGCCTGCGCCACCGCGAGCGCCACCGGGAAGACGACCGTGCCGGGATGGAACACGGAGCCGTTGTGCAGGTCGTCCTGTTCGGCGAAATGCGACGACGCCGCGTTGGCCACCGCGGCCGTCAACGGGCTGGTGAGCCTGCGATGGATAAGGACCTCGCTTGGCCCGTCGGCCGGTCCCATGCTCTCGGCGAAGCGCGCGATCGCCTCGACCGGCCGTGCCTGCTTGCCGGCGAGGGCCGAGGCGAACCAGTCGAGCATCAGGTCCTCGGCCCGGCGCAGCACCGCGGCCGGCAGCGCGCGCGCGTCGAGCGTCGCGGCGAAATGCGCCAGGGCCTGGCCGGGATGCCATGGCGAGACGCCCCCCTCTCCCGCTTGCGGGAGAGGGGTTGGGGGTGAGGGTCGGCCGCTCACAGGCTCGCCGGATCGAAGCCGGTGGCCTTGTAGATCGATTGAACCGCGTCGCGGCCGACGCGGTCCTCCATCTGGCGGTGCACTGGCAGCATCGCCTTCTTCAGCGCTCGTTTCTGGTCGGCGGTGAGCTCGATGATCTGGGTCCTGCCGCTCTTGCGTATCGCCTCGACCGCATCGTCGTTCTCCTTCTTGGCGATGTCGTCCGCGTAGTCGGTGGCCTCCTTCATCGTCTGTTCGAGGATCGCGCGCAGATCGGGCGGTAGCGAGTCCCAGAACTTGGTGTTGGCGACCACCACGTAGCCGATGTAGCCGTGATCGGTGATCGTCATGTACTTCTGCACCTCATGCATCTTTTGCGTGTAGATGTTCGACGGCGTGTTCTCGTTGCCGTCGACCACGCCGGTCTGCAGCCCCTGGTAGACGTCGGAGAACGCCATCACCTGCGGGATCGCTCCCACCGCGCGCATCTGCGCGTCGAGGACCTTGGACGACTGGATCCGCATCTTCTGGCCCTTGTAGTCCTCGGGCCAGTGCAGCGGCTTGTTGGCGGTGAACTCCTTGAATCCGTTGTCCCAGAAGGCCAGGCCCGTCATGCCGTGCGCCTGCAGCAGCTTGAGCATCGATGCGCCGACCGGGCCGCGCGTGACCTTGTGCAGATTGTCGTAGCTGTCGAACAGGTAGGGCAGGTCGAAGGCCTCGAATTCCTTGATGCCCATCGGCCCGAACTTCGATGCCGACGGCGCCAGCAGCTGCACCGAGCCGAGCTGCAGCGCCTCGAGCTCTTCCTTGTCCTTGTACAGCGAGCTGTTCGGGTAGACCTCGACCTTGACCCGACCCTTGGTGCGCTCCTCGACCAGCTTCTTGAAGTAGTCGGCGGCCTTGCCCTTGGGGGCGTCGGATGTCACCACGTGGCTGAACTTGATGACGATCGGCGCTGGCTGGGCGTGCGCCCCGCAGAGCAGGCCCAGAGCCGGGCCGAGAGCGGATAGAACGATGCGCGTGTTGCCGCTGACCTTCATGATCCCTCCCTGTTTTTCTTTCCCTTGTCTCGCAGTCTTCTGCCGCGTTGCCATCTCCGCGCCGATCCGGCTTTCGTAAAGTACTAGATCGCCTGCAGCCGGCGCAGGCGGTCGATATCGGCTGCGCCGTAGCCCAGGCCGGCGAGGATGGCTTCGGTGTGCTGGCCGAGTGCCGGCACGGCGTCCATGCGCACCGCGTCGACATCGGCCGCCCCCGGCGGCAGCAGCGCCGGCACTGGGCCGGCCGGCGTGTCGACCTGCACCCAGCGCCGGCGCGCCTTCAGCTGCGGATGCTCCCAGACCTCGCGCATGTCGTTGATGCGCGCGTTGGCGATCTGCGCTTCGTCGAGCCGCGCCACCACCTGGTCGGCGGTCAGCAAGGCAAAGGCCTGCACGATGATCTCGCGCAACTGCGGGCGGGCCTCGGTGCGCCGGCTGTTGGTGCTGAAACGCTCGTCGGCGGCCAGCTCGGGTCGGCGCAGCACCTGGTCGCAGAACGCCCGCCACTCGCGTTCGTTCTGCAGGCCAAGCATCACGGTCCTGCCGTCGCCGGTGGGGAAGGGGCCGTAGGGGTAGATGGTCGCGTGCGCGGCACCGGCGCGCGGCGGTGGCGGCGCGCCGTCGAACGCGTAGTACAGCGGATAGCTCATCCACTCGACCATGGCCTCGAGCATCGAGACCTCGATGCGCTTGCCCTGGCCGGTGCGGCCGCGCTCGATCAGCGCCGCCAGGATGTTGCTGAGCGCGTACATGCCGGCGGCGATGTCCGCGATCGAGCAGCCGGCCTTGACCGGCTCCTCCGCGCTACCCGTGACCGACAGGAAGCCCGACTCGCTCTGGATCAGCAGGTCGTAGGCCTTCTTGTCGCGATAGGGTCCATCCGCGCCGTAGCCCGAGATGTCGCACACGATCAGACGCGGATGGGCGGCGCGCAGCGCCTCGTACGACAGGCCCAGCCGCGCCGCGGCGCCCGGCATCAGGTTCTGCACCAGCACGTCGGCGCCGGCCAGCAGCCGGGCCAGGATCAGCGGGGCCTCGGCGTGCTTTAGGTCGAGCGTCAGGCTTTCCTTGGAGCGGTTGGTCCACACGAAATGGGAAGCCTGCCCGCGCACCCGGCTGTCGTAGGCGCGTGCGAAATCGCCCACGCCAGGGCGCTCGATCTTGATCACGCGCGCCCCGAGGTCGGCGAGCTGGCGCGTGCAAAACGGCGCCGCGATCGCGTGCTCCAGAGCTACGACCGTGATCCCGTCCAGAGGCCGCATAGGAGCGCTCAAAAGGAGCGGGGTAGCCCGAGCACGTGCTCGGCCACGTAGGACAGGACCAGGTTGGTCGAGATCGGCGCCACCTGGTACAGCCGGGTTTCGCGAAACTTGCGCTCGATGTCGTATTCGTGGGCGAAGCCGTAGCCACCGTGGAACTGGATGCAGGCATTGGCGGCCTCCCACGACGCCTTGGCCGCGAGGTACTTCGCCATGTTGGCTTGGGCGCCGCAGGGCTCGCCCGCGTCGAACAGCTCGCAAGCCCGCCAGCGCATCAGGTTCGCGGCTTCGACCTCGATGTAGCACTCGGCGATCGGAAACTGCACGCCCTGGTTCTGGCCGATCGGGCGGTCGAACACGACACGCTCGGTCGCGTACCGGGTCACCCGGTCGATGAACCAGTAGCCGTCGCCGACGCATTCGGCAGCAATCAAGGTGCGCTCGGCGTTCAGGCCGTCGAGGATGTAGCGGAAGCCCCGGCCTTCCTGGCCGATCAGGTTTTCGGCCGGGATCTCCAGGTTGTCGAAGAAGAGCTCGTTGGTCTCGTGGTTGACCATGTTGGCGATCGGCCGCACGGTCAGGCCCGCCTTCACTGCCTGGCGCAGGTCGACCATGAAGATCGACATCCCTTCGGATTTCTTCGAGACCTCGGCGATCGGCGTAGTGCGGGCGAGCAGGATCATCCAGTCGGAGTGCTGCACGCGCGAAATCCACACCTTCTGGCCGTTGACGACGTAGCGGTCGCCCTTTCTGACCGCGGTCGTCCGGATCTTCGTCGTGTCAGTGCCCGTGGCGGGCTCCGTGACGCCCATCGACTGCAGGCGCCATTCGCCGCTGGCTATTTTCGGCAGGAAATGCCGCTTCTGCTCGGGTGATCCGTGGCGCAGCAGCGTGCCAATGTTGTACATCTGTCCGTGGCAGGCGCCGGAATTGCCGCCGCTGCGGTTGATCTCTTCCATGATCACCGAGGCTTCGGCGAGGCCCAGGCCCGAGCCGCCGTACTCGGACGGAATCATCGCAGCGAGCCAGCCGGCCCTGGTCAGCGCATCGACGAACGACTCGGGGTAGGCACGCTGCTCATCGAGCTTGCGGTGGTACTCGTCAGGGAACTGCGAGCACAGCGCGCGCACCGCATCGCGCAGATCCGGGTAGCGGTCGCTGGCGGCTTTCAACATCGAGCGGTGCTCGGTCGCTCACTTCGTAACGCCAACCACGTGCGCCTGAATCTTGCCGTCGACGGCGCCGTGCCCGAACCGGCGGACGATCGCTTCGGCCGCGATGTCGGTTGCTTCACCCAGCCGCGCCGGATCGCGCGCCTCGAGTTCATTGCGTAGCGGCGTTCCCTGGCAGTACGCAATGGCAGGTATGCGTGCCGACGCAGCCCGGCTGCGAGCCGCGATCGTGGTGATGTCGATTTTCGTTGAATCGAAGCCGGCTTGAACCAGCTCACGCGCGATCAGTGGGTGGTCATGGTAGCCGTGCGGCGTGCGCGCGAGGAAGCGCGGCGGATCCGCAGGAAACACCTGTTCGAGCGCCCGGGTCACGGTGTCGGCAAACTCGTTTTCTTCGATCCGATCCCATACGTTGAAGATGAAGAGCCCGCCTGAACGCAGCACGCGGTGCGCTTGCGCATACGCCTGGCGTCGGTCGGGAAAGAACATGACGCCAAACTGGCAGACGACGGCGTCGAACGTGCCGTCGTGGAACGGCAACTGCATCGCATCGGCCTGCTGCCATTGCACGGTGCGTTTCGTTCCTACGGTCGCCGCCTGATCGAGCATCGGTTGGTTCAGATCCGTCGCCGTGATGGCGACGTGATCAGGCAAGGTCGCATCGAGCGCGCGGGTGACCACACCCGTACCGGCCGCGACCTCCAGCACGTTGCTGAGCGCACGCGCAGCCAACGTCCTGGCCAGATCGCGCGCGTACGGCTCGAAGATCAGCGGAACCAGGTGCGTTTCGTACAGCAACGGGATCGAACCACCAAATAACTGGTCCGTGCCGTGCTTGGCCATTGGTCGCCGCCTCCCGAGTCAGGCCTTTGCTACGGATCGTAGCCCGGGTAGGGCGCTATGTGAAAGTTCCTCTCGCCAAGGATTGAGTCGGCGGCTCAGAGCTTGGAGCCACCGTCCACTCGAACGGTGTCGCCGGTGATCCACCGAGCCTGGTCGGAGGCGAGGAAAGCGACGACGGGAGCGATGTCCTCCGGTTGCGCAATGCGCTTCAGCGCTTGCATCGCCACCGTGGAATTACGACCCGAATCGGTCTTGGCAAAGCTGGACATGTCGGTTTCGACGACGCCGGGCGCGACAGCGTTGACGCGCACGCCGCGCTCGCCAAGGGCGGAGGCGAAGTGCTTCACCAGCGTGTCGATCGCGCCCTTCGTAGCCGCATACGCGGGGAGCGTGCCGACCGAGGCGTGCGCACCGAGCGAGGACAGCAGGACGATGCTGCTGCCCTTGCCCAGGATCGGGAGCAACTGCTGGACGAGGAAAAAAGGCGCCCGGACGTTGACGGCGAACAGGTGGTCGAAGTCTTCCACCGACGTGTCCTCGATCGTTGCAGCTTTGGACACTCCTGCATTGGCGACCAGGATGTCCAGGCGATCGCCGACGATTTTGCGGACCTGCTTGGCAAGCTTGTGCGCGCCGTCCGGGGCGGCCAAGTCGGCGCCGACCGCATCGGCGCGGCCACCGGCCTTGCGGATTTCAGCGACGACGGCCTCGGCTTCAGAAGCGCCGCGGCTGTAGTGAACGAGAACCTGCGCCCCGGCCGTCGCGAGGGCGAGCGCGCTGGCGCGGCCGATGCCGCGGGAGGCACCCGTAACGAGGGCGGTCTTGCCTGAGAGGTTGGTCATCATTGGCTCCCTTGCTTGGAAGTGTCGCGTATGTGGCGGAATCTAAGCGCTTCTTGTCGAGCTGACCAAGACTTTGTAAGCTGGTCGCCATACCTGGCAGGCATGAGATCGCACATGGAGCTGCGGCATCTTCGATACTTCGTGGCGGTTGCCGAGGAGGGCAGCCTGACCGTCGCGGCCGAGCAAAGGCTGCACACGGCGCAGCCGTCCTTGAGCCGGCAGATCCGGGATCTCGAGTATGAGGTCGGCGCGCAACTGATGACCCGCAGTGCTCGCGGCGTCGAGCTGACGGCCGCAGGCCGGGCCTTTCTCGATCACGCGCGGCTGGCGCTGGCCCAGGTCGAAGCCGCCGGCGAAGCCGCGCGCCGGGCAGCTCAGCCTG
>WNGJ01000312.1_pt1 | contig 64149 bp, 65 predicted proteins | sample 5400611 | NCBI WGS metagenome assembly WNGJ01 (sample SAMN13153375, study PRJNA577476) | soil metagenome | isolation source: 40 cm soil or saprolite under Garry oak tree replicate 1 | place: USA:California | collected 2016-06-15 | reverse complement strand
GCCTTGCAATGGATCCACGGCCCGCTCAATGCGCGCAACGACGGCACCCTGGGCGGAAGCCTGGTCCGGTTCGATCAGACCGAATTCATCGCCGCCGGGCACGGAATGGATGCGGCCGGCTGGCTCTACGTGCCGACTCACTGCGCTGCCGGCCGGCAATGCCGGCTCCACGTCGCGCTGCACGGTTGCCTGCAGGGATACGCCAGCATCGGGGCCGAGTTCCTGAACAACGCCGGCTATAACCGCTGGGCCGACACGAACGACATCATCGTGCTGTATCCGCAGGCGGTCGCGGACAACTCGGTCCACGCGACGGCCGCGAGCGGGTCGCTGCCGAATCCGAATGGCTGTTGGGACTGGATCGGCTGGTACGGCGCGGATTTCGACCAGAAGACCGGCGTTCAGGCAAAGGCCATCGTCGCGATGGTCGATCGCATCCTCGCCGGACAACCGCCCGCCGGTTCCGGCGGCGGCGTGCCGCCAACCCCGACCCAGGTGACCGTCACCGGTACGACGAGCGATTCGATCACCCTGGGCTGGAGCGCGAGCGCGGGCGCGACCGGCTACAACGTGTATCGCGACGACGGCAGGGTTCAATCGACCGTCGCAACATCATTCACCGATGGCGGGCTCGCCCCCGCCACCACGCACAGCTATTCGGTGTCCGCGCTCGACGCGGCGGGCGAAAGCGGCCGCTCCGCCGCGGTCAGCGCCACGACCGCGAGCACCGTGCCGTACTCGCAGAAGGTCAGCGCGAGTGCGCTCGGGCACTACCTCGCCGGGCGGATCACCGTCGCGCAGTATCTGCAGCTCGGACAGGAATACGGCTATCTGGCGAGTTTCACGCTGTACCTGTGCGGCTCGACCTGGACGAACTCACCGACCTGCGGGCCGCTGCACTGACGTTTCCGCGCGCAACGCGAACCCGAGTGCGTGCATCGTCTGTTCGTCTTCGGCAATCGGCCGCACCTCGACGCACCCGAACAGGCCCGCGACTTTTTTTTCGCGAAAGCCTCAGGTCTTGATCGAGCTCCCGCAGCGGGCCAGCACGCTGCGAAGGTCACGCAGCGCCGGGAACACTTCGTTATTCCAGTCCGCGCCCTGTGTGTCGTAGGCCGTCTGCTCGTGTTCCACGATCGACTTATCCTCGCGGAAAATGTTTTCCGTGAACCAGACTACGAAGGGCCACACCAGGTGGATCAGGCCGGGAATCGGCGGCTTCTTGACCGATAGATAGCCATAGGTGCGGTTCGTGCGCTGCTCGGCATCGAGCGGCGTGTAGCACAGCCACACGTCCAGCACCGGGTCTTGCGTCACTTCGATGTCGCGCCCCACCCAGACCTTCAGATTCTGGGCCGGGTAGTCGGTGCGAATGCGCATGTGGTCGCGGAAGTCTTTCCTGGCCTGGCCGCGCTTGCGCACCAGGTCCACGATGACCTGTTCGCCCACCGAAGGTCTGCCTTCGGTTCGGCTGAAACTGTATTCCACCTGTGCCCACTGCTCGCCGTGTTGCCGTCCGATGCACTGCGCCCTGATCGAGCCCATCTGCTTGCGGTGCAGGAACTGGTGGTTCATGTCGAACAGATTCTCGTGCATGAAGGTGTAGTGGCAAGCCACTTCACGATTGAGCCGCCGGGTCTTGTAGTCCTTGCGCTGCGAAGCGCCCAGCGCCGTCGGCAAGCGACTCTGCGCCAGGGCCGAATCGCCGGGAAAGACGAAGATCAGGCCGTCCACCTCGCGCGCGGGATAACTCCTCACGCCGTTGGGGAGCCGCTCCTTGCCCAGATACGGCACCTCCACGCACTGGCCGCTGCCACCGTAGGTCCAGCCGTGATAATGGCACTTGAGCTCGTCGCCACAAACGACGCCCAGGTGCAGCGGTACCTGACGGTGCGCGCACCTATCCTCCAGCGCAAACACCTGGCCGCTCTTGCCGCGGTAGATCGCAACGGGCTGGCCTGCGAAGCGACGGCCCAGCACCCGCCCTGCCCGTAACTCGTCCGACCAGGCGAGCGGATACCAGTAATCCGGGTGCGCGCCTACCTGCCGCAGATCGAAGGCCTTGGGGGAATTCGCTTGAGCCGGGGCGAGCAGGTTCGAGTCTTTTTCGTACATCGGGCGCTCCAAGTGGCGACAAAGGCGCGGATTGCGATCAATTTGAGAGCACTCAGCCTGCGTCCAATAGGGTCGGAATCGAATTTGCCGCCCGAGACTTTTCGAATTTACCATCCCTCGTCACTGTCGAGCTACCCCGATTGGCTCCGGATGAACAGGAGCGAGAGCTCGGCACAGAGGGGCGTTGATCAGGGCTTGATCCACCTTAAGCGAGTTCCCTCGCAGTTCGGTGGAACGCCTGAGTTGACGGTCAGATTTCCGAATCGCGAAGCAATTCGGATTAACGGATTCAGGATGATGTCAAACTTTTCGCCGTGCTAAGCCGGCGCGCCGTGCCGAGGGCATGGCGCGCCGTTCGACCATTACATCTGCGCCGAGGGCTGCAGAACACTCACCCGGTTGCCTTCGGTATCGAGAAAGCCTGCATACAGACCGACGCCAGGAATATCCATCGGTTCCCCGAGGACCTTTCCTCCCGCTTCCCGCACTTTTTTCAACGCGTCTCGAATGTCCGTTACCGCGATGACGATCGACGGATGTTGGCCCATCGGATCCTCAGGTTTCTTGTAAAAGCCTCCGTTGATCACGCCAGGCTGTTTCGGACGGCCTTTTTCGTCGGCTTCGGCCGTGGCCACGACAACGTACTCTCCCATTTCCGGGCCCAGCATTTGCGGCTTCCAGCCGAAGGCCTTGGTGTAGAAACCGGCCATCCGGTTCCTGTTCTCATAGGGCATTTCAAAATGTACGACGGGGTTCATGGTTCTTCCTTCCTCTCTGATAAACGAACGCCACTGCGCAAAAACCCTACTTCTTGCGTGCGAACGACATTACCCGGATCCGAAACCGACTGTCATGCAACATAGTCGATTGGAGTGCCGCCGTTTCGACAACGGCCGAATTTATATTTCGATCCTGAACGAGGCGAGTAGCGTCGAAACGCGAGGAGGACTCCCATGCTCGAGGCCATCGTCAGACGCTTTGATGAACCGGACGAAGTGCGGACGTTTGAAAAGGGCAAATTCGACCTGATGCACGTCGGCGGAAAGCAAGTGATGAAGGACCGGAGACCAGCTACGAAAGTGCTGCCTTGCTGCCTGAGTGCCCTTTTCTTTCTCGTATCGACGCGTAACGCGGCGGTTTACTCGGCAACTGGCGCAGTCAACACACTGCACTCAGACGATTCCTCGCGTGGCGTTGATTGGCTTTCTGCCGCTGAGGATCTGGGTCGATGACACGGTGACGGGTCCGTCCGGTTTCTGCTTTGTAGGCTCCATGGAGTAACTGCGTCTCGTTCAGTCGAATCGACTACGTGGTAGCGTCACACCATGTGCGCCTCAACTGCTGCCGTTTGCCGGGCGCACTCGTCCGAGGGTCATTCGAGCTCGCGGACGGTGACTCACTCTGCGCGGCTCTGTTTGCGTGCCTGGCTTGCTTTCCTTCGTGAATGCAAGGGGCGAAGGCAGATGCAAGGTCGCGCGACGCTGGACGCCTGGTCGCAGCGGGATTCTGCTCGGCGCCGCCCATGAGCTTGCGCCCAGTCGAATCTGCGATGTGGGTCGCCCCGTATTCGCGGGCATCGTCGTTTCGACCGGCGCATGGCCCGCGGCGGTCGGAGCGTCGTCCGATGCGAGCACGTTGCCGCCCTCGGCCACCAGGCGGCTGACAGATTCCGCAACGCTCGGATTTTTTCTCTTGCCGATGTATGGGTTCATGGTTTCCTCGCAAGGCCTCGGCTTTTCGCCACCGCGTGCTCCCTCTGAGGTTGATGGCGAGTCTGGCAGCAGCGTGCGCGCGGTTCCGCTGCGTGTCTGTGCGCTGGGAGACAAAGCGCATGGAGGTGCATGGACTGTGCACGTGGTGCGATCGTCTCGAGTGGTGCCGCCGGGTTTTCCTCGATCGTCGTATCGCCCTATCGCTCCACAGCCCGAAAATGCAGCGGGTCCCTGAGGTTCTGCAGCTCTCGGTAGTAGTAGAGCGGGCTGGGCCGCCTTCCTTTGAATCTCAGCCTTCTCAGGAATTCAATTTCGTCTCGGGTCACTTGGCCGCTGAGCAAGGCATCTTGAAGGAATTCAGTGAACCCGGGTTCGTCCTCTTGAGGGAGCCCAGGTTCCTTTTCAACGAATTCGAATCTCTTCGGGGTCCCCGGGACGAGTCGGTGGTTCAGCACAAACCCAATGCCGAAACTCGGGAGGTCGACGTCCCAGGATTCGAGCAGCGGGTCCAGGAAAGAAACGCAGCTTTCGGTTGACAGGTGGAATACATCCGTGTCCAGAAATTCCAGGATCGTGACGCGCGTCTGCTTATAGCTTCGGCCGCTGAGCCGGGCTATCGAGCGGAGCCACTTCTCACTTCCGAGCTCCTCTCTCGCGACCCCTTTGATCACATCCAAGAGCTTTTGTGTGACGAGGCGTTCCAGCTCGCCGAAGGGCTGCTTTTCGAAGATCGATCGGACCTGCCATTGTTTCTCCGGTGCGCATTTACGAAGAATCAACTCTCGGACGTCCGCGAACAGCGGCGCGGGCGGGTCCTCGAAACCGCGCTTCAACTCTTCTCTGCGCTGTGCGTCGGCCAGCTTCGCCAGCTTTCCGCTCGGGAGCTCGAGAAATGCCCCGATTTTCTCGTAGATGTCCGTTCGATCAGGTGCTGGGGGCAGTTTCTTCCTCGTCAGGAGCTGGGAAACGTAGGATTCCGTGACTTGAGCCGCCGCTGCCAGGTCCTTTTGCTCGAACCCCAGTTCCTCCAGCCGCTCTTTAATGACCAAACAAACATCCACTCGATGTCTCCCTGGCTTTACTATATTTGGTGAACTAATGAGAATAATCGCAGATTGCGCTTTACAAGGCAAGTTAATTAACCTAATCTAGTTAATGGACTGCAGGGGTCTTCTGATGGTCTGAACTACTAACCGCGATTGTCGAAACGCCCCCTTAGCCATTGCAACCAAGGAAACAACATGTACGCACGTCGAGTCTCGCTGCATCTGAAGCCCAACAGCAGGGCTGAATTTACCCAAAAGTTGGAGACGGACATCATTCCCATGCTTCAGAAGCAGAAGGGCTTTCTGGATGAAATCACCTTCGTCACTCCAACCGGCCAGGATGCGTTCGGAGTCAGCCTGTGGGACAACAAGGAAAGCGCGGAAGCCTACAACCGCGGCTCCTACGCCGATGTGACCAGAATCCTGTCGAAGCTGGTCGAGGGAGCGGCGCAGGTGGATTCCTATGAGGTGTCGAACTCCACTTTCCACAAGATAGCCGCTGCTGCGACAGCCCAAAGCCAGTAGCCGTTTTGTTTGGACAGAGAGCGGATCAAGTCCGCGCTTTGTCTTGGGGGCGAGCTTGGCTCGCCCCTTTTGCTATCTGCTTTGCGGGGGGTCGTGCCAGGGAGTTTGTCTGACGCGGACAGTATCGAGGTCGCCCGCAGAGGTCAGTTCGCTAGGTGATCGCCCTTCGCGACCGCGGTGATCAGCGCGCTCAGTAGGTACTCCATTCCCAGCCGTTGACGTACCACTGGTCCGGTGTCTTCGCCAGGAATTCAATATGCAGATTGCCTGGCGCGGAGGAGCCGGTCCATGAGTAAGTCCATTGCAGAGTCCCTTGTGAGGGCGTGTTGGGGGAGCCGCCGTTGCTTTTCAACGCGGTCCGTTGTGGCTTGCCGAGCAATTTTTCCACTTCTTCGGCCGACATTCCCTGCTTCAGATCGACCGCCACCCGCTCGGCCTGGGCCAGGCTCAGTACCGCAACGGGGCGCAACGACTGTGCGCTCGCCGGTGAAAACCACAACACCGATGGCAACATAGCCAATAAGAGCATCAAAGCAATCCGCTTCATTTTCGATTCAAATCCTTCAGAGGTTTAATGTCCGCTACCTACCGAATCCTGGCCGGATTTCGCAGCCCGGTCTGTGCGCTGCCGTACAATCACCGAAATCTCGACCGCGTTCATGACGCGGGCCGTGCTAAGCCGGCGTTGCGCGCCCGAGCGCGCTACCACGGTGGCATGCTCACAGCCGTTCAAAGTTTGCGTCGCCATCCGTTCATGCCCTGGCAGCGTTGGCGAAAACCTCCTCCGCCCGCCTGGTGGCGGGTAGAACAGCATCCCAGGCTATCGCTGACCTAGGTCTTGCGTCTGTGCGCTGACGCACGCAACTGCGACAACCTAATGGGTTCGCAATCGTCCTGCGTACGCCAGCGAACGGATCGACTTCGAATATCTGATTAGCCTTGTGCTTGCCTGGGTAAGCCTTCTGATGGAGAGAATCGAGTGTCCATTGTCCGACCGCGTCCGCGGCTGAATCGCTTGCTCCAGGCGCTGCCGCGCCGCCAATCACAACGGATGCTCCGCGAATGCGAAGCCGTGGAGCTCAAATTTGGCGAGATCCTGTACCAACCCAATGTGCGTATTAGCGATGTGTACTTTCCAAGCGACAGCTTCATTTCGCTGATGATTCCGGTCGATGGCACAGGTAACCTCGAAGTCGCATTGGTCGGCAACGAAGGCATGCTTGGATCGCCACTGATCCTGGGCGTGAATGTATCGCCGCTGCGTGCCGTCGTTCAGGGCAAAGGCCTCGCGTGGCGGATGAGCGGCGTGGCGTTCAGCCGCCAGCTCGGTCGGAGCGCGGCGCTGCGTCGCGGGCTGCATCGTTACCTGCAGGTGCGGATGTGCCAGCTGGCGCGGGCCGCCGCATGCACCCGGTTCCACTTGGTCGAGCAACGCCTTGCCCGTTGTCTGCTCATGACGCAGGATCGCGCGCATTCGGATGAATTCCATGCGACGCACGAGGACCTCGCCTACATGCTCGGCGTTCGGCGCGTGGGCGTCACCAAGGCCGCGAACGCGCTGCAAACGCGCAACCTGATCCATTATCACCGAGGGGAAATCTCGATCCTTGACCGCGTCGGCATGGAGGCTGCTGCGTGCGGCTGCTATCAGGCCGATCGGGAGACGTACGGCGCCCTGTTGGCCGTCCCAGCTTGACCGCCGACGGGGCGCGCGATCCATCGGCTGCCGACGCGATGGCGGTCGCGGTGCTTCGGGCCTGTGGAAAGTGCCGCAATCCCTGTGCGCCACCGCACCGACGGCTGATGCAATCTTCGATACGCTGGCTAGAGTAGAAGGAATCTCGTGAAACAGCGAATATTCACCGTGCCGGTTCTCGCGGCCGCCGCTTTGGCGAGCGGATGCGCAAGCTGGGATGCGCACGACCGTGGCAGCGATTATCAGTGCGGATATGCAGGTTCGATTGAAGGCCACTTCAGTGCCTTCGCCGATCGCCAAGATCCGTCAAAGTGCGGCGCCGATTATGCTGCCGCCGCTATCGCCCACGAAATCATCACGAAGGGACACGCCATGAATTGGGACATGATTGAAGGCAATTGGAAGCAGTTCCAAGGCCATGTGAAAGAAAAATGGGGCAAGCTGACGGACGATGATCTCGGCCTGATCGGCGGCAAACGCGACCAGTTGTCCGGGCAAATCCAGGAAAGCTACGGCATCACCAAGGATCAAGCGGAGCGGCAGGTCAAACTTTTCGAGGAGATCCACAAGGACTTTCAACCCAAAAGCCAGGCTTAGCAACGCCCGGTCATGGCCGGCAGCTTCGCCTGCAGCGGTGGTGCGAGCGGTCTGGATCGGGGTCTGTGCGCTAGCGGACGCATGGAGTACCCTTGTGCGTAATGACCACTATTCAAAACCCGAGAAGGAACCAGCTGCTCGCCGCGCTGCCAGACGCCGAGTGGCTGCGCTGGGTGCCGCAGCTGGAGCCCGTGGAAATGCCGCTCGGCAAAATCCTCTACGAGTCCGGTAACAAGCTGACCCACGTTTACTTTCCCTCCACGTCGATCGTCTCGCTCCTGTACGTGATGGAAGACGGGGCCTCGGCGGAGATCGCGGTTGTCGGCCGCGAGGGAATCGTCGGCATTTCGCTGTTCATGGGGGGCCAATCGACGACGAGTCGCGCAGTGGTGCAAAGTGCGGGCCAGGGGTTTCGGCTGAAAGCGAATTTGATGATGCAGGAGTTCAACCGGGCCGGGCCGGTGCTGCACCTGCTGCTGCGCTACACACAGGCCCTCATTACCCAGATGGCGCAGACTGCGGTATGCAATCGTCACCACTCGCTCGATCAGCAGCTGTGCCGCTGGCTGCTGTTGAGCCTGGACCGTCTACCGTCCGACGAACTGGTGATGACGCAGGAGCTGATCGCCAACATGCTGGGGGTACGCCGCGAAGGCGTCACCGAGGCGGCGGGCCAACTGCAGCAGGCCGGACTGATCCAATACCGGCGCGGCCACATCACGGTGGTGGATCGCGAGAGGCTCGAGCAGCGCGCCTGCGAGTGTTACGCCGTGGTCAAGAAGGAATACGACCGACTGCTTCCTGAGCAATTGGCGACGTAGCTCGCGTTGCGCGCGACGTGGACGCCCGAGACCAACTCGAATGTGAAACAGAGCTTGCGCAGCCCGTCGAGTGGTGGGACTATTGCTGTGACTTGATGGGAAGTATGGCCGGTAAAGGTTTCAGTGGCCTCTCGTGGCACCTGTTTCCTGCCCCGGATTCGGAAACCCAAAGTCCATTGGCCGACGTTAAACGTCGGCCAAATCACTTTCAGCCCGTTTGCGCCGTTTTTGTTTTCCCCGTCATCGCCACGTGCCGGGCTGCCGGTAGGCTGTGATTGATTCCTCTAGCTTCCCTCCCGTATCGGTGCGGGGCGGAAGATCTCACGTCGGACGGAGCGAGCCATGGACGTTCATATCATTGAGATCAAGACCGGTAAAGTGGCGGCAGCGATTCCAATCGACCTAACGGAACAGAATCGCATCCCTTCCGAGCCGGAGTTTTTCGCCACAGCGTGGCGATGCGCGGTCGAAGACAACCGGGTCGATCCGGGTCGGCGCGACGATTACAGCTTCCGGTTGGTGCGCTGAGGGCCAAGGAATTCAGCCGGTGCGCGCCTGATCGGTCCATACCCTGAAGCTCGTCAACGTGTCGGGGCCGAACGCCCCGTGCCAAGGCCAGAGGCGGCGGAAGGCCTGACACGTTGATCGCACCAACACCATCAATGCGGATGATCGTCAAAACGCCGGCGTCGCGACCGCGATCCACCAGGCGCGGACCGGTGCGCCAAGGGCCGTCAGGCGCCAGCACTCGCGTCCCGCCCCTGCTCGCGCCAGAAGGACCATCGAACTCAGCTCGACCGGCGAGCGGTCCTCGATCCACAGGGTGCACGGCGAAGCGGCAAATACGCCGCGCCATTGACTCCCGTCCGTCCATTCCTCGTCGCCGGCGCAGGCGAGGAGTCCCGATCCCCGCGATCGGTCCACCATCAGGTTGAGATCGATGGTGGCGCCCCGTTCGAGCGAACAGGCGGGGGCGAGCGCACCATCGAAACGTAGGGGTTCCCGCCCGATGGAGAGGTGCTCGGATCCCGACGCAAAGCGCAGCGTCATGCCGCCACCCTCGACAAGCACGATCCAGCGCTCAATGCCAGGGAAGGACGAGAAAGGTCCGTCCTGCGCTACCTGCGCAAGGCTGATGCGAAAAAGCCAGTCCTGCGCCGTCGGCCAAACGAGGAGCTCGCGCGTGCACCCACCCCCGTTGCGCCAAGGCTGCGCATGGACCTGGTTCGCATCGACAAGCAATTGATTCACGCACCTCTCACGCTAAGGTACGACCTGACGATTGGGGAGGCTAGCGCCACCTCGCGGGTGTCGCGTTTCCCTGACATTGCGTCTCGCGGCACCTTTCCCGTACGCGTCGCTAAGGCTTGCGGAAAGTGAGAATGAACTGGTCGGTTTTCATGCGGATCGCCGGATCGAAAACTGTTTTGGCGTGATCGTCGTCGGAGTTTCGCAGGATGTCGCTCTTGTCCACGAGAGTGAAGCCCGCGGAGGTGACCTCCTGGATTACTGTCGCCTCATCGATGCGATGCAGCTTTGGCGATAGACTGGCTCCCGTGCCCGGCGCGCCTGCGTGATCGACGATGAAATAGATGCCGCCCGGCTTCAGCGAATTGAATACCAGCTTATTGAACGCCGCCATGTCGACATTCGCATACTTGGGGATATGCAAATCATGGTAATTGAGCGAGGTCCAGAACAGGTCGACTTTCTCGGGTAAGCCGAAGGTGCCGAGCGGCGCCAGGTCCAGCATCACGTTGCTGCGACCGGGCTCGGCCAGAACAGTCTTGGTGGCTTCGATGTTGTCCTTGCCCCACGTGGTGGTCTCCAGCGCATAGACCTTACCTTTGGGGCCGACGATGTCGCTCAACAGGCGCGTGTAGTACCCTCCGCCCGGGAGATATTCGCCGATAACTTGACCGGGCCTGATGCCGGCATGGGCGAGAACTTCAGCAGGCTTGCGGGCCGCGTCCAGTTTGCGATCGCCCGCCGGGCGCGACGGGTCGGCGACCGCCGCAGCGACGTAATCCGGTACGGCACACGATGCGCCGGTCGGCGCCACGATCAGGGCCAAGCTCACCGACAGCAATGCCAGCAGCGCGCGCACATTCATCTCGACTGCTCCGGAAAATTACGCAAGTGTTCGTCGAGTGCCGTCGTTAGGCAAGCGCCCTGGAAGCGGACGGGGTCGTGATGGAGTCCTCCGAGCTGCGCAGCGAACGAGTGCCGCCCCGACAAGGGGCGGCACTCGATCAATGCAGGTGGAAGACCTTGTTGACAATTTTCTCGGCTGATCGGATTCCCCTACGCGCGGCAATGCGATGGGCACTTGCGGAGCCCAGCCTCAATTCCTATAAGATGGATTGAGGCCCCAGGAGCTACACGCCGCCGACGAACGCAAGACTGACTGGAGCGAGAAGATGACGCTAAAGATCGGATGCGCTTTCGCACTGATGACGTTGCTGGCCGCGTGCGGTGTCATGCAGACGTTCAGCACATCGAAGTACGAAGACGGCGAGGTGCCGCTGCCGAACAACTACAGGGACTGGCCGAAATTCCTGTCGGCGGTGCAGCGACCCGACGTGAAGCAAGTACGCGAGATTTACGTCAATCCAAGGGGTAGCAAGACGCAGCCAGGGCAGCCGTTTGCAAACGGCACGATGTTCGTCATGGAAAACTACGCTGCGGCACTGCGCGGGGATGGCAACCCAGCGCAGGGTCCCGACGGCAAGTTGGTAAAGGGCAATCTGATACGCGTGTTCGTGATGTCGAAGAACGAGGGAAATGGCACGAAGGTGGCGCCGGAGTTAAAAAACGGCGACTGGGTCTATACGTCCTATGATGCCGCCGGAAACAAGACGGTCGATCCGCTCAACGCATGTCGTACATGTCATTTGCCGCTCGCGGGCAAGGACTACGTGCAGCGCTACGACGAATACTTTGCGACCCGTTCAAAGTAGACCGGACAACACTACTTCGCGTCGAATCGACGTGCCGTCCTCCCGCAGCGGCGCCTTTCGAGCCCTTCATACCTCACCAGTCACCCGCACGCTCCTGCGTCAGGCTGGTACGGTAAACACCGTCAAAACGCCGGTGTAGCCGTAGAGCTGCTGCCTCGCGATCTCGCCGCCTGCAAAGAAACCGACCAGGGGTACGTCGCCCAGGGCGTTGCGCACCATTTGCAGCTCGGCGTGCCGCGCGCCGAAGTGGGGGCCGCCGCGGCCCGAGCAACTGACATAGAGCCCGCCCGTCATGTGATGTGCCGCGCCGCTTTCCACTTCGTCGCGGATTTCCGTCGTGATGCGCACCAGGTCGAGCTGTGCGGCCTTTGCATTGCGCGTGCAAAAGGCGAGGCGCATACCAGGCACGATCAGCTCGGCGATCGCCAGGACCTGGTGCTGCCGGTCCACGCCCACCAGGTGCCGCACGGCGGTTTCCGCGCCGAACTGTCCGGGCCGCGTCGGCACGTCCACGGCTGCGGTGATCAAGCCCACCAGCGTGCTGGACAGCGCCTGCGCCACCTCGTCATCTGGCGCATCCCGGCAGAGCCCCAGATCCTGCAACACGCAATCGAGCGCGGGCTGGCCGTCCAAGGTGATGGCGAAATTTCGCTCGGCTGCGGTGATTTCGCGCACCGGTCCGATCGGCTGACAGCCCTGAGTCATGCGCGAGACGAGGCCCACTTCGGGGCCGAAGGCCACTCCGGATAGGCCGCCCTCGAGTACGCCATCCGCCATATGGAGTGGACGGTTGCGCGCCGACGACAGTCCACCGAAGAGATAACCGGTGGCCGTTCGAGCGCTCAGCTCGCCGATCAATTCCTGCAAGTCGGGTTCACTGCCGTCGGCGTGGACCAGCGCGGTATGGGCCACGAATCCGGACGCTGCGGCAGGTAGCGGCTGCCGTCCCGAGAACAGCCGGAAGGATTCCCGCGGCAGCGGCGCCGCCATCAGGACCAAGGCCGGCTCGTCGATGTATTCGACGCCGCTGGCGGCCACGCCAATACCCGCCGTGCCGACCCAAGCCACCCCGGGCATGCGCAGGCGCAACTCGTCGAGGATCGCCTCGGCCTGCGGCGCGTAATAATCGCTCAGATAACACCAGCCCAGCGTGAACGAGACGGTTTCGCCCTTCAGTGCGCCACGCGCTTCGACCTGGCTTTGAATTTGCCGCAGGCTTTGAGCCAGGGCCACGCGCCAATCGGCGTGGGCAGCATGAGCCTGCACAAATGAAGCGAGGGGCATGGCCGTTTCCTGGAACGAAGAGCAAACCTGGCGCTGGCCGGCAAGGCCATTTTATATCCGCGCATCGGCCGACAGCGCCCAATTCGCCCCAGGAACTGCGCCGCGTGGGGAGCGGCCAAACGCGTCAGCCTCCGCTCAGCGCCTGGACGATCACAATCTCGTCGGTGGAGCGCAGCGGCTGCGACAGATCGAACACCTGTTTGCCGTTGACGAAAAAGCGGACATGGGGCCGCATGCCGTCCTGCTCGTTGATCATGCGAAAGCGGATGCCCGGGAATTGGCGGTCCAGGTCCGCCAGAACCGCGCCGAGCGTCGAGCCGCTCCCCACGACGACCCGCTGCCCGGTGTAGGACCGCAGCGGGGTCGGGATCAGGATGTTCATCGGCGAGGCACGCTATGCCGGCGCGGCGACCTCCACCGCGTAGATTTCCGGAAGGTGCGCCGCGATGCAGTGCCATTGCTGACCCTCGTCGCGGCTCGCCCACAGCTCGCCGCTGGTCGTGCCGAAAAACAGGCCCACGGGGTCGTTCGTGTCCGACGTCATCGCCTGGCGCTTCACGGTCCACCAGGCCTGACCTTCCGGCATGCCTGCAGCGGCACGCCGCCAGGTCTTGCCGCCATTGCGCGTGACGTACACCGCGGGGACGCCTCCCGGACTGGTGCGCGGCCACACGCTTCCGCCGTCCATCGGGAACACCCACACCGTGTCGGGGTCGCGCGGGTGCACGACGATTGGAAAGCCGATGTCGCCGATCCGCCGCGGCATGCGCCTTCCGATGCGCAGCCACTCGTTGGACGGCCGGTCGAGACGGTAGATGCCGCAGTGGTTCTGCTGATACAGCCGGTCGGGGCTGCCCGGGCAGAGTCGGATGCAATGTGGATCGTGAAACGCGATGTTCGATGCGTCGAAACCCTCGACCACCTCGAGCCCTGCGACGATCGGTGTCCAGGTTTGCCCGCGGTCGACCGACTCGTGCACGCCCCCGCCCGACATGGCGAAGTACAGGTGCGCGGGGTCGCGCGGGTCGACGATGATCGAGTGCAGTTTCGGCCCGTCCGGAGTGCCGTCCTGCGTGGTGCCCATCCACTTCCGATACTGCGGATCGTCGTTGATTCCGGAAAAAGGGTCCCATGTGACGCCGCCGTCCTCGGAGCGGAACAGTCCCTGCGGCGACGTTCCGGCGTACCACGAGTCGGGTTCGCTCGCATGGCCGGGAGTGAGCCAGAACGTATGATCCACGGCGCGGCCGGGTTGGCCGGCGGCCACCTTATTGAACGCCGGCGGCCGCACGGCCTCCTTCCAGCTACGGCCAAGGTCTATAGAGCGAAGGACGGTCGGGCCCAGATGGCCGGTCTTTGCCGCCATCAGCAGCGTTCGGCCATCGCGCGGGTCAAGCACGAGATGGCTCACGATGTGGCCGAGAAAATGCGGCCCGTCCGCCCGCCAGCTCTTGCGCCCCGCATCGCCGTGGTACAGCCAGGCTCCCTTGCGGGTGGCCACCAGAACCACCAAGCGGCGTGCCACCCTCGCACGGGGCATGCTTCGTCTGTGGGTCGCCATTAGCCCCTCCTCATGTGAAACCGCCAATCCATCGGTTCGCCCTCCTCTAGTCGATTGGGAGGGCGTGATTTCGACAAGGCGATCACTCCCGGATCCGACAGCTGGTGAGGTCCGTCCAGTCGGCGATCGCGGTACCGATCCCGTGCGGCGCCGTCCTCCGGCGCACGGTACCCCGCCGGACCGATTTCGAGTAGCCTCGGATGGGGAGCCCCTGGCTGCGCTCCGGCACCGGCGGCCGCGCGTCGCTGCCGCTGAAGGGCAGAGGATCAACCCCTAGTCCCAGCGGTTGGCGTTTTTCGGGAAACCGGGACGCTGTACCCGTACGACACAAAAGCGTTGACCAGTGGGCGCCTGCATCACCACCCAGCGTTCGAGACGACTTACCACCGTAGCGCCAAGATTCTCCAAGCGCGCCACTTCGGCAGGGATGTCGTCAGTCTCGATGTCGAGGTGAACCCGACTTTCGTGCTCCACGCGCTGGATTTGCACGATGGGCTCGTCCTGCGGGGTCTCCAGCATGCGGTAGTTGCCGCGGCTGCCCGGGTGCTTGAGGTCCATAGGGCGACCGAGCGCCCTGCCCCAAAAACGCGCGGCCTCGTCCACGTCGGAGGTTCTGCAATCGATCAACACGGCGCAGAGGCGGGAGTGATGCATTTCAATCGGTCGAATTGGCGAAGCGTGGTCGGCTTTCGGCGCAGGCGATGATCTCGTCAATTCCGGCACTCGGGCGGAAGGTAGGGGTACATGGACTTCTCTTCGCTTGGCTCGGTGCGACGCGCAGACCTGGCGGTGCCGCAGGTCCAGACAACGGTCCCGTCTGATCGGGATGCGGCAAAAAGAGCCAAATGCCTTCCGTCCAGGTCCGCATTTTTGGTTCCAGCAATGTCGGCTACCAAAGAAGCGGATGTGGGGCCCTTTGATTTGTACGCGATCGATGGGGCGTCGCCCGAATTTGAGCGGTACTCCCATTCTGAGGTTTTTGGAAAAGCTTTCCCTCGGGCAGCGTACGCCTGCATCAGAGAAGACTTAGCGCGTTCGAGTTCGGCTATTACGGCTGAAACTGCCTGTTGTTCAGATCCGGCCATGGCCGCGCATGCGAAACACAGCGGTGCGGCAATCCATGTTCGCTTCATAGGATCCTCCGCCAAGGACGTGGGCCGGACTCTACTCGCTTCCCGATGACCTCGACGCTCTCCTCATCCGAAAGCAGCCATATCAGGCAGCACCGCGTCCAAGCAACTTTTGCATGGACGCGATGCTCGTCGCCCTGGGTCAACGAGACCCGCGCCGCCGTACGCGTTACGACGCAGTCACAACTGCGGCTCGAGACGCGGCCGTGACGGGGTCATCGGATCACCGATTCGGCAGTTCCAGCTGGCGCTGCGTGAGCGAGTTGCGAATGTTCACGAGGTCGCTGCGGGTGACCGCGTGCTCCTGCAACTTCTTCTTGTCGCAGGAGAAGTTCACGGCGTCGTTGATGTCGCCCGACCCGTGGTAGACGGGCTCGTCCGGGTACGCACACACCGGGCGCGAGCGGGTGAGATTGCCCGCGGCATCGAACTTCGTCGCCACGATCACGTCCGGCGCCACGCCCTGCTCGACCCACCTGATGACGGCGCTGACCACATGGTGTTCGGCGTCGCGGTACGCCTTCGGCGGTTCGGGCATGCCGCCGCCGACCGAGTTCGGACCGGTGCTGCCGCCGCAGTGGCCGGTGGCCGGCAGCATGAACAACCGGTGGAACTGCCGCACCTTCGGGCCGAACTCGTTGGCGGTTTCCGCCACATCCTCTGGCTCCAGCTCCGCGATCCGCTCGTCGACCTCCCCGCTCGGTAGTTTCTGCAGTTTCTCCCACTGCGTCAGCGCGAAGAAGTAGTCGATCGAGCCGTCCGGCGGCACGACCGAGTCGTTCCAGCCGTGCATCTGGATCAGCTTTCCGCCGCGGCGCGTAAAGCGCCGGATGTCGGGGCTCGGCGCCGCGGTGAGCGGGCTCAGCATGGCCTTCGCGTGGTCGTACACGTCGTCCCAGTTGATGTCGCGGCGCCATTCATAAGGTGGCGTCAGCTCGGAGTAGACGAAATGACCGATGAAGGGACCGTAGCCGCCGTTGTCAGCGAATAGAGGTGACCAGTCCGCCTCGGAACCGTGTTTCGCGCCGGTGTAGCGTTGCTCGGAATCCAGGTTGTTCCAGTCCCGATGGGTCCCGCCATACATCCTCTTGACGACCTCGACCTCGTCCCCGGTGAGCGTGCCGTCGCCGGACGGACCCATTGTTTCGATGTCGAATTTGCAGGCGCGCGGGTTCGTGATCTGCCCGTCGACGAGGCCGTCGTTGGCATCGCAGGCCTGCAGCACGCGCTGTGTGATCGCCGCGCGCTTGACGTTGGAAATCGACGGCGGACCAAACGGCGCCGAAGGCGTCAGCGTCTTGCCGGTCCACAGCAGCCACATCAGGAGGTCCGGATAGAACATTGACGGAGCTCCCGAGACGATGCCGTCGAACAGATCCGGATAATTCTGCGCCATCATCATCGCCTGGCGCCCGCCGTTCGAGCAGCCCTCGAAGTACGAGTGCTTCACCGGCTTGCCGAAGTGGGCGGCGGCGAGCGCCTTCGCAACCGTGCCAACCGAGTAGTGAGCGCGCAGGCCCCAGTCCTTGACCTTCTCTGGGTGGCCGAGCGTCCAGGCGGCCGATTCGCCGCCGTCGTGGCCCATGTTGCTTCCCGCGGTGACGAAGCCGTCACCGATGTCCTGCGCGAGACGCGCGTACGGAATGGCTCCGGCGTAGCCGCCGGTACCGTTGACCTTCGTGCGCCCGGTCCATTCGGCCGCCGTTTGCGGCAGCCAGACCTCCCACTTGATCTCCGAGTCGCTGGACGGTCGAGCCACACCTTGCACGCGGCAGAGCTCCACCGGCACTACGCTGCCGCTGATCGACGTCCCGGCCGCGACAACCGTTGCCGAGGTCACGGTTGAGTCTTCGGTGGTGACCGCCGCAAGACTGGCGCAGTCGTCTGCCGCATAGACGGAGCTGCACGCTACCGCCAGGCCAAACGTCATCGCACTGCCGATGCCGGCTGCGGGTAGCCGGCGGTAGGTTCTGAGCCCGCCTCTTGTTCTCTGCATCGTCAAGTCTCCTGTGGTTGGGATCCTAACCCTCCGCGAGTTCCAGGTGCAATTCCGCGTGGACGGATTGGTTTCCCTCGGTTCTACGGACGCATTGGGCGTGTGGCGCGGAGCGCCCGCTTTCGCGGGTAACCCAGGACCGGCATCGGGAGTAGGGCGAGCCGTGAATCCGCGCTTTCGCAATGGTCGCGACGGCAAGTCATTGATGCCATGGACTGCCTACTGGTTTCTTTGGATAGTCGAGCGTCACTTTTTCGAGCGTGGCCTTGCCGATGTTCGACCACGCCTCCGCATTGAAGGTGAATTCGGCGACAGCGCACGTCGGCATGTCGGCGATCTCGCTTGAGAGGCGGTGCGCGAGCGCGCTCAACTCGGGGTTATGTCCAAAAAGCGCGACCCGATCCAGCTTGTCTTGGAGCCCGTAAATGACCTCGAGCAGATCATCCACCGCAGCGGCATAGAGGCGAACATCCACCACAATGTCCTTGCGCTCGTAATCGAGCTTCCTGGCGAAAATCTGCGCCGTCGTGAGCGCGCGCCGCGCCGGACTGGACAGGATCAAATCGGGCTTCAGATCGCGTTTCGCCAACCGCTCTGCCATCTTCGGGGCGTCGCGCTTGCCGCGCTCATCCAATGGCCGGTCTTTATCGGGCAACGCAATGTCATCCCGGCTCGACTTCGCGTGGCGGATGAGAAGTAGCGTTTTCATGCCAGATCCTGTGCGGCCAAGGATACTCACCCCTGTGGGATTTGTCGGGCTCGGGGGCAGCGGCAGCAGGCTGCGACTTGCCGACCCCTGCGAAAGGTGCCCGATCGCTGCCGAGGGACTCATGAATAGCCAGGCTCGTTCGATAATGTTGGTGTCCTTCAGGTATTCAGATTGAACTCCGGATGCCCGGTCGATCTCGCGATCTCGCGCATGACTACCCGTAAACAATGACGCCGACGACTACAGCGCTGTCGAGCACGATCCAACCTACGCACGCCAGGTAGATGTTCTTGTCGTGCGTCCGGACTCCGTGCCAGAACCAGAGAACGGCCGAAAGGAGATACGCGCTCCACGACAGGAGCGACACTCCGACCGCCTGATGACCGATCCATATGGTCAGGACCTGCGGAAGCGTCATGAGCCCTGTGAAGATGGACATGCTCCCTAAGAGGCGACGCATAGCTTTGTTGGAGAGGGAGGTCTGCAAAGCCGGTGTCGTGGGGTTTGGAGGCATATCATCTCCTTGGATCTGAGGGGCGCGGGGCCGTGGTCGATCATCGCTGCGACATTCTCGCCTGTCGTCTCGAGATGAAACCGCAGGCCGATCAGCCGTCGGCCGATCTGGAAGCTCTGGCCGGGCGCGCCATTTATTCAAAGGGCTTGCAGAATCGCAGGCCCTATGCGGGCCGCGCGGCGCAGGAATTCGAATCGTTTCGCGACTGGGAAAGATTGAAGGCCGGTGACCTTGCGTCTAAGATGATCCGGGCGATCGGCGCCGTACCCGCTTGTCGGCGGGGCTTATGACGGTCGACCGCATGGATCAGAGCTCGCAACGATAGGAGAGAGTGCCATGGATCTCGAGGTGGAGCGTGTGGACGTCTGGGCGGCACCCATAAAGGACGAGACAGGCTCGCTGGGATCGCTGCTGAAGGGTTTGCACAAGGCCGGCACGGACCTTCAGTCCGTCATTGCCCGACGTTCCGGCGACCTGCCCGGCATGGGCGTGGTGTTTGTGACGCCGCTGCAAAGCGAGCAGGAAACGCGCGCAGCCTCCCAATTGGGATTCAACGTTACCCAGTCGCTGCAGTCGATCCGCATCAGGGGCCAAGATCGGGCCGGCATTCTTTCGGATTTGATGCAGGCGCTCGCCGACGGCGGAATCAGTCTGCGCGGCTTGTCGGCGTCCGTGATCGGTAGCCAGTTCGTCGCATACGTGGGCGTCGACTCGCCCGACGCGGTGATTAAGGCGATCGATATCCTCAGAAGATTCTGAAGAGACGTCGCGTGATCGCAGGCAGAGGAGCTTAGATTGCAACAGTCCAGTACCGCGGGCGCGACCTACTTCCACAAGGTCGTCGATTGCCAGTGGGCGTGCCCGGCTCATACCCCTGTTCCCGAGTACATCCGTCTGATCGGCCAGGGCCGCTACACCGACGCCTACATGATCAACTGGGAGTCCAACGTGTTTCCCGGCGTGCTCGGCCGAACCTGCGACCGACCGTGCGAGCCTGCCTGCCGGCGCGGTCGCGTCGAGGACAGCGGGGCGGCCACGGGCGGCGGAAACGTCGTACACGGCCAGGCAGCAGGCGGCGGCGCTCCCGAGCCGGTCGCGATCTGCAGACTCAAGCGCGTGGCCGCCGACCACAAGGAAGACGTCACGGCGCGGATGCCCCGGCCGGCTCCAAGTAACGGCAAGCGCGTTGCCTGCGTCGGTGCCGGCCCGGCCTCGCTGACAGTGGCGCGTGACCTCGTGGTGCTGGGGTATTCGGTCACCGTCTTCGACGGCGAGGCCAAGGCTGGCGGCTTCATCCGCTCGCAGATTCCGCGCTTTCGTCTGCCGGAATCGATAATCGACGAGGAGACCGGCTACATCCTCGACCTGGGCGTGCGATTCGAGTCGGGCGTGCGGATCGACTCGATGCGTGCATTGCTGGCGCGCGATTTCGACGCGGTCTTCGTAGGCTGTGGCGCACCGCGTGGCCGGGACCTGGAGGCTCCCGGTCGCCAGGAGGCGGCATCGGGCATCCATGTGGGCATCGACTGGCTCGCCTCCGTGTCTTTCGGACACATCACCAGCGTGGGCGAGCGCGTGATCGTGCTCGGCGGGGGCAATACCGCCATGGACTGCTGCCGCTCGGCACGCCGCCTGGGCTCGAAGGATGTCCGCGTGTATGTGCGCAGCGGATTTGCGGAGATGAAGGCCTCGCCTTGGGAGAAGGAGGACGCGCAGCACGAAGGCATCCCGATCCACGACCTGCACGTCCCGAAATGCTTCGAACATCGCGACGGTAGGCTCACCGGCATGCGCTTCGAGCGCGTGCGGGCGGTCTACGACGCGCAGGGACGTCGCAGCCTCGTGCCGACCGGCGAGCCCGACGTGGTGGTGGCGTGCGATACGGTATTGGTGGCCGTCGGGCAGGAGAATGCTTTCCCCTGGATCGAGCGCGACTGCGGCATCGAGTTCGATCGCCACGGCCTACCGGTGCTCAATCCGAAGACGTTCGAGGCCACGCGGCCGAACGTGTTCTTTGGCGGCGACGCGGCGCTCGGACCGAAGAACATCATCACCGCAGTCGCCCACGGCCACGAGGCAGCGGTATCGATCGATCGTCTGCTCAACGGCGAGGACCCGGCCAAGCGGCCGGCGCCGATGACCCGGATGATGTCGCAGAAGATGGGTATCCACGAGTGGAGCTACAACAATGACGTCTCGGTGGACGCGCGCTCCAAGGTACCGTGGGTCGCGGCCAACAAGGCGCTGGCCAGCATCCGCGTCGAGGTGGAGCTCGGATTTGACGCCGCCACCGCCTGGAAGGAAGCCGAGCGGTGCTTGAATTGCGACGTGCAGACCGTGTTCAATCGTGACACCTGCATCGAGTGCGACGCCTGCGTCGACATCTGTCCGATGGATTGCATCACGTTCACGCGCCTGGGCGAGGAAGAGGATCTGCGCACGCGGTTGAAGGCACCGGCGCTCAATCTGACGCAGGATCTGTACGTCTCGACGGAGTTGAAGAGCGGCCGTGGGATGGTCAAGGACGAGGACGTGTGCCTGCATTGCGGGCTGTGCGCCGAGCGTTGCCCGACGGGGGCCTGGGACATGCAGAAGTTCCTGCTGGAGATGACGAACGCAGGACCGCGATGTCGTGACGTACCCGAGCCGCCTGCCGCGCGAAATGAGGACTTCGCCGCCTCGGAGGCCCCATGAGGCGCATCGAAGCGGTGAATGATTGGGTGATCAAATTCGCCAACGTTAACGGCTCCGGTTCGGCCTCGGCCAACGAACTCTTTGCCAAGGCGGTGATGCGCATGGGCGTGCCGGTGAGCCCGCGCAACATCTTCCCGAGCAACATCCAGGGCCTGCCGACGTGGTACGAAGCGCGGGTCAGCGAGCGTGGCTATCACGGCCGTCGCGGCGGGGTGGACATGATGGTGGCGATGAACCCGCAGACCTGGGACGCGGATGTCGCCGAGATCGAACCGGGGGGCTATCTGCTGTACGACAGCACCCGGCCGATGCCGGCGTCGAGCTTTCGCGAGGACATCCACGTTATTGCCGCGCCGCTGACGGACATCGCCAACACCGCGTACGCGGATCCCCGCCAGCGGCAGTTGTTCAAGAACATCATCTATGTCGGGGTCCTTTCGGTGCTGCTGGATATGGAGCCGGGGGTCTTCGATCGGCTGTTTTCAGAGCAGTATCGCGGCAAGGAGCGGCTGCTGGGCGCGAACGCTCAGGCCCTGCGCCTGGGCCGGGAATACGCCCAGCAGTACCTGGATGCGCCGATCGGGCTTCGGGTGAAGCGGGCCGACCGGGTGGGCAACCAGATCTTCACCGACGGCAACAGCGCCGCGGCGCTCGGCTTCGTCTATGGCGGCGCCTCATCGGGCTGGCCTACTTCGCCGAAATCCCGGTGACGATCATGGACGTGCAGCGCGGCGGGCCCAGTACCGGCATGCCCACTCGCACCCAGCAGTCCGACCTGCTGGCGTGCGCCTATGCCTCGCACGGCGACACCAAGCATGTGCTGCTGTTTCCCGAGGATCCTCACGAATGCTTCGAGCACGCCGCCGCGGCATTGGACCTGGCCGATCGGCTGCAGACGCCGATCTTCGTGATGAGCGATCTGGACATCGGCATGAATCAGCGCCTGTGCAAGCCGTTCGAGTGGGACGACAGCCGATGCTTCGACCGCGGCAAGGTGATGAGCGCCCTGGAGCTCGAGGCGGGCCGTGACTTTGGCCGGTACAAGGACGTCGACGGCGACGGCATTCCGTGGCGCACGCTGCCGGGAACCCACCCGAGCAAGGGCGCATTCTTCACCCGCGGCACGACGCGTGACCCCTACGCACGCTATTCGGAGCGCGGGCCCGACTACACCTACAACATGGAGCGATTGCTGCGGAAGTTCCGGACCGCCGCAGCGTTGGTGCCGCAACCGGTGCTGCGTGCGGCGCGCCGGCCCAGCCGGGAGGGCGTGATCTACTTCGGCTCGACCAGCCCGGCGATGAGCGAGGCGCTCGACGTACTAGAGGCCGAAGGCCTGGAGTTGGACGCGTTGCGCCTGCGCGCGTTTCCGTTCCCGGACTCGGTGGCCGAGTTCATCGAGGCCCACGACCGCGCGTTCGTGGTCGAACAGAACCGCGATGCGCAGATGCACGCGCTGCTTGTCAACGAACTTGCGATCGATCCGGCGCGCCTGATTAAGGTGCTGCACTACGATGGCACGCCGATCACCGCGCGGTTCATTGCCGGTGCAATCCGCAAGGTCCTGTCCCGCACGACGACACTTCCGCGGACCGAGCCGCTCACGCAGGCCATAACATGACCTATATCACCAAGCCGCAGATGCGCCACCCGTCGCTGAAACCCAACCGCGTGGGTTTCACGCGGCGCGACTACGAAGGCCGCATTTCGACGCTCTGCGCCGGCTGCGGCCACGATTCGATCTCGGCTGCGATCGTGCAGGCTTGCTGGGAGCTCGATATCGAGCCGCATCGCGTCGCCAAGCTGTCGGGCATCGGCTGCAGCTCGAAGACACCGGACTACTTTCTCGGCGCCTCCCACGGCTTCAACACCGTGCACGGCCGGATGCCGGCGGTGCTCACGGGTGCGAACCTCGCCAACCGGGATCTGCTGTATCTGGGCGTATCGGGCGATGGCGACTCGGCCTCGATCGGGCTGGGTGCATTCGCCAACGCGATGCGCCGTGGCGTACGGATGGCCTACATCGTCGAGAACAACGGGGTGTACGGACTTACCAAGGGGCAGTTCTCCGCCACCGCCGACCAGGGCTCGAAGAACAAGAAAGGGGCGGTCAACAGCGACAGCCCGGTGGACCTCGTGGGCATCGCGCTGCAGCTCGGTGCGAGTTATGTGGCACGCAGCTTCTCCGGCGACAAGGAGCAGCTCGTCCCCCTGATCAAGGGCGCGATGACGCATGGTGGCGCCGCATTCATCGACGTGATCAGTCCGTGCGTGACCTTCAACAATCACGGCGGCAGCACGAAGAGCTACGACTATGTGCGCCAGCACAACGAGGCGGTCAGTCGGATCGACTTCATGACCCCGGGTGAGGAGATCATCGCCGACTATTCACCTGGCGAGATCATCGACGTTCCTCATCATGGCGACACGATGCTTCGGTTGCGCAAATTGCATGCCGATTATGATCCGACCGACCGCTACGCGGCACTGGCGTACATGCACCAACATGCGGCGCGCGGTGAGCTCGTGACCGGACTGCTGTACCTGGACGCACTGGCAACCGACCTGCACGTGGCATTGAATACTTGTGCCACACCGCTGAGCGCGCTCGACGAGGGCTCCCTGTGCCCGGGGTCAGCGGCATTGAAGGGAATCAATGCGGCGCTGCGCTGAGGATCGGCCGGTACAAGACTTGCAGGCGACCCATCAACACACACGAGGAGGTCCCCAATGAGTGAGCGTACGGTCTTTCAGGCGATGTCGCGTCGCCATATCGTCAGCGCCGCCCCCGGCGCCACCGTGCACAACGCGGCCTGTGTGATGACACAGGCCGGTTGCGGCAGCATCCTGATCATCGACAGCGGCGGCTCATTGCTCGGCATACTGACCGAGCGTGATCTGATGACAAGAGTGCTGGCCAAGGCCCTGGACCCCGCCACCACGCTGGTCACGAAGGTGATGACACCGCGTCCGCAGTGCGTCGGCCCGGAGATGAAGGTCGCCGATGCCGTGCTGATCATGATCGAACGGGGATTTCGCCATTTGCCGGTCGTGAGCGACGGGAACAAGATCCTTGGCGTGTTTTCCGCACGCGATGCGCTGCCGCGCGAGATGAACACCGCCGAAAGCCTGGCCGAATTCAACGACCAGGCGAACGACGCGCTCGGTTGAGTCGAGCGACTCGCGCAATGCTCAGGCGCTCGCGGCCGGCGAGCTGGGCTCGCACGGCCGAGGGATGCAAAGCAGTCTGAAGGCTTATCCAGTGATCCCATCTCGGGACCATGCGTTGAGCACATCGGGATAGGCTGGTCGGTGCCGCGCTGCCCAGGAGCGAAGGATCGCGCTTGGCCGATGCAAGCGGGCTGCTGCCTACGGATCATAGCCGTGCTTCAAGCGGCCGAATCAGGCCCGTACGATCATCAGCGGGCAGAAGGCAAGGCCGGCGACCCGCTCGCAGGTGCTGCCGACTATCAGCCGCCGGACGTGGCCGTGGCCGCTGCGTCCGACCACGATAAGATCGGCTCCGACAGCGCGGACCGCGGAAAGAATGGCATCCGGCGCATTTCCGGTTTCGACCCGCCCGGAGGCTGCCACCCCTGAGCTTCGAGCGATCTCGAGCGCTCGATCGACGTTTGCCTGGGCTGCGCCGCGTGCGCCCTCGCGCGCGTCGTCCGCCGACATGACGGTCAGCGGCAATCCGTCGCGCGCAGCCACGAGGGTGGCGATCTTCGCCGCGCGCTCGCTGTTGGGCGATCCGTCCGTCGCCAGCAGGATGCGCCGCGACCACAACTGCGCCGCGCGGGGAACGATCAATACGTCGCATGGAGCGTGGCCGGTGACGGCGTGCACCATCTCTCCAAACAGCAGATTTGCCAGATAGCTGCGCCGGCCTCGGCGTCTGAGCACCATCAGATCTGCGCCTCTTTCAGTCGCCTCCTCGACGATCTCCCGGTAGGGTTCGTCGCCAACCCGCACTTCGATCAGCAGCGCGACAGCCTTGGCAGCAGCCGCCTGGCGCAGCGCCTCCAGGCTCGCCGCGAGGTCGGCCTCGATTTTTGCTTCACCGAGCGGATCCAGCATCTCGGCCTCGCTATTGCTGACCAGCGGCACGACCGCCCACAGAGGTGTGCCCCACCTTGCGGCCAGATCGATGGCAACCCGCTCGGCGCCGACGTCGAATTCGGTGGCCTGAGTGGCCAGCAGCATCCGCTTCAGATCGTCCGCCATCGGCGCATCCACGTACGCTATCGTGCCCCACCGAAGAAGTTGGCGGCCGAAGCGACCAGCACCACGATCTGCAGAACGCAAATCACCAGCAGCGCCTTTTCGCCCTTTTTCGCAAGGATCGGCAGAATGGCCAGGGAGCTCACCACCGAAATGCCGGCGAGCACCGTGATGCCGACCAGATTGACCATGTCGCCATAGCCGACCAGGGAAACCCAGCTCCAGCCCGTCGGCGTGTTCGTCACCTTTACGAACTCCTTGACGGGCAGTCCCCAAACGGCGGGCAACTGATCGGCGGGGATATACGGGCGGCTCAGACCGGTGATATAGGCGGCGAACGTCAGGACCAGCGTCACGAAGCCCACCCTGACGCCCACCGCGAGCACTCTGGCGTACCTGAGCTGTTCTGTTGCAGCATGGGGATTGGTCTCGTCCAATTCTCCCTCCTGCCTAGGTCCAGATTCCCGCGCCCTTCAACAGAGCCCTGATGCCGGCGATCAGCAGCGCTGCGATGACGAGGCGCCGTATCGAGGAGGCTCTGACGACCCGCAACAGGCGAACGCCGATCATCGCACCTAGCATCATGCCGATGACCGACGGTACGACGACAATCGGCAGCATGGCACCCTGATTGATGTACACCCAGGTCGCCGATGACGTCATCGACAGGATCAACCCGCTGGTGCCCGCCGCGACCTTGAGCGGTGCGCCCATCAGGAGATTCAAGGTCGGCACATTCGCCCAGCCCGCTCCGAGGCCGAACATCCCGGCCAGGATACCGATGAACACAAAGGCGACCAGGGCCAGGGGCGTCCGGTGCACCGCCCACGCGACGTCCCGGCTTCTGACCGTGTCGTGAAAGATGCCGTTCATGCGCAAGGCCGCCGACAGTGCGTCGGGGGTCGTGACGCTCGGGAACTCCGACTTCCTGGCCGTCCACATCAGCAGGGCAATGCAGAGGATAACGATGCCCAGCGCGACCTGGACCGCGCCGGAGGGCAGCGCCAGTCCGATCATGGCACCGCCGATCTGGCTCGCCGAGACGATCAGCGCCAGCGGCAACGCCATCCGAAGGTTAGCCAGCCCGAGACGCAGCAACTCAGGGCTGGCCGCCAGCGCGCTGGCCAGCGCAACCATCAGGCCGCCACCACGAACGAAATCCAGATGAAACGGGAAGAATCCGCCGACGATCGGGACGAACAGCACGCCGCCGCCGACGCCGGCCGGTACCGCCACGATGCCCAGGATGAAACATACAAAGAACAGCGCCAGCGCCCATCCCCACCACGGCATGGCGCCCGCTGCCGCAGCGGACGCCATCGCTGGCGCGCAGGCGAAGATCGAGATCGCGCCGGCGCAGACCAGGGCAGGCCATCGCAGCCGGCGACGCATGTCGAGGGGACGGGGTGCCCGCGCTAGAGCTTCAACACGCGAACCGCGTTGTGATACAGGACGCGGTCCAGTGCCTCCTCGCTCAGGCCGAGCTTCATGAAATCCTCGACCGTCTGTCCCATCGCCCGGAACGGATACGACGTGCCGAACATCAACTGGTCCTTCATGAAGCCGTTGGCCGCTTCGATGTACAGGCGTCCACCGGGAAGGAAGATGTACATGTCGGGGACGATGTACACGTTCTCGTAGCGGAAGGCGACCCCGATGATCTCGTTAACGTACGGATAGAAGCCGTGATAACAGACGATGGACAGATTCGGGAAGGCCCGCGCGATCCGGCCCACCGGTGCCGGATCCGTATATTCCAGGCTCGGGGAGGTCGGGCCCGACATCAGGAAGACGGGAACGCCCAGCTGGGCACAGGCATCGTAGATGGGCAGCAGCAGGGGGTCGTCGGCCTTGATCGGAGGATTGCCGAAGCCGGGCTCCACGTTGATACCTTTGAGGCCGAGCTTCTTGACCGCTCTCTCAGCCTCGGCCACCGCGCCTGCGGTCCCCTGGACCTGGGGATCGACCGATGCGATGCCCACCAGCTCCTTGTAGTCGGCCGTCAGCTGCTTGATCTGGTCATTCGTGATCCTGATCGCCGGGGTGTCGCGGCCGACCAGCACGGATTTCGTGATGCCCGTTTCACGCACCTCCTCGACGAACGCCCCGATGGTCTTCGAGCGGGCGAAATGCTCATCGTTCCTGGAACCCACCCGCCGATTCAGCCACTTGACGACCTCGTATTCCTGGGTGCCGGGCGTCGCCCCGTAAAACGGGTGCAGGAACGAAGGCCGGCTCCGCATATCGATGATCTGCTTTCCCATGTTGCTGGTCTCCAAATGGTCATGAAGGTTCGAGTCGGAATCGTGAGCGCCGTCGGCTGATCACGGACGGGCACGCCAAAACCCGGCGAGGATGAACAAAACCATGCTCAACGCCATCAAGAGGTATCCCAGTGCGTTCAGTTGCCTTGCGCGCGGCGCGGACGAGCCTGCCCGCCGCTGCAGCAGGGAAGCCAGCCCGGCGAAGATGGCGCCGAGCACGGCCAGGGTGATCACGCTGGTGCGGCTCAGAATCAGCTCGATCATCACGATGCAGCGCCGTCGGTGCGAAGCGGTTCAAGACGCGTTCGCCTTGTTCATCCGTCGGGAGTAGGCTTCGACGAAATCCGCGGCGGCTTTGCTTCCGCCCGAGAACGACTTCATCGCCTCCTGGTGCAGCAACGACAGCGCCTGGATCTTCACTTCGTTGGCGCGCTCGTTCTCGAAAATGTCCGCCAGCTTGCGGGGCCTGGGTATGCCGACATCGATCACCGCTCGCACCCGCGTCGGAATGTTCGTCATGATCAGCAGCCGATCCGCCAGGAAGATCGCCTCATCGATGTCCGTCGTGACGAAGAAATTCGTACGCCGCGACTCCTCATACAGGCCGGCGTAGTACTCCCACATCAATTCCTTCGACATCGCGTCGAGACCACGAAACGGCTCGTCGAGGATCATCACCTTGGGGTTGTTGATCATCGCCCGCGCGAGTTCCGCGCGGCGCTGCATCCCGCCGGAGAGCTGGGTGGGGTACTTCGTTTTGAAAGCCTTCAGGCCGACCTTGTCGAGCAGGAATCTGGCCTGGTCTCGGACCTCCGGGCTGTCCTCGCCCCGGGCCCTGGGCCCATACATGATGTTGTCGTAGGTCGTCATCCAGGGAAACAGCGCCGTTTCCTGGAACAACACGAGACGATCGCGTCCCGGTCCGTGGACGGGCGCCTCGTCGATGGTGATGCTGCCGCTGGTCGGCTTCTCGAAGCCGGCCAGCAGCCGGATCAGGGTACTTTTGCCACAGCCGGAAGGCCCGATCATCACGGTGAGCTTGTTGCGCTCGATCGTGAAGTTGCACTCCTGCACCACGTCCTTCGCGAATTGCTCGGCGCCGTAAGACTTGCTCACGTGCAGGAACTGAATCTCTCCCGCCTCGACTTTCGGTTTCGTACCGGTCACTGCCATGCGTCACCTTCCCGATCGATTGTGCGAGCCGTCGATTTGGTCGTCTCAACGCGACCGCAACCATGGCGTGAACAGGATGCCGGCACGCCGCAGCGCTTCGCTGCACAGATATCCCGCGATGCCGATGCTGATCATGCCGACCACGATCTGTTCGTAGGAGCCACCGACGTAGGAGTTCCAGATCAGGAACCCAAGCCCTCCCCCGGACCCGCCCGTCTGGGTTCCTCCACCCGAAATCATCTCCGCGGCCACGACAACGTTCCAGGTGATGCCCATTCCGACGGAGGCCCCGACCACGATGGACGGCACAGTCCCGGGCAGCACGATGCGGCGGAAGATGTCCCACTGCGACGCACCCAGAGCCTGGGCGGCCTGGAAGTAGCGCACATCGATGGACTTCGCGCCGCCGACGACATTGATCACGACCGTGAAAAACGCTCCCAGGAAGGTGACGAACGCGATCGACAGTTCCTGGGTCGGCCAGAAGATGATGGACGCGGGTACCCAGGCCAAGGGCGGGATCGGACGCATCACTTCGAAGGTCGGAAACGCGATGCCGTTGAACGTCCTGCTGACGGCCATCAGCAGTCCCAACGGAATGCCGATGATCATGGCCGCGACGAACCCCGCCAGGACCCGGGCCAGGCTCATGTACCAGCTCTGCCAGTAGCCGACGTCGCCGACCAGCTTCGCCCAGGCCGCGAGCACCGCGGTCGGCGCCGGCACATTGCCGACCCAGGGCATCGCGACTCCAAACCACTGCTTCGATCTGGAGCCGACTTCCCAGAGCACCAGAAAAACGACGGCCGACAGGATCCCGCGCAGCATCGTCCTGCTCAGAAGCGCGTTCCGCATTGCCGCGATCCCTGCGCTCATTGGGCTCACCCTTCCTTTTCGCCGAGTTCGAACGCCTTGCGGGCTTCCTCGTGGACCGCGTCCAGCGTCTCGTCCATCAGTTCGCGAAAACGCGGACTGGTCAGTACGCTGTAGTCGCGCGGGTGCGGGATATCGACATCGAGGATCTTCTTCGGCTTGCATGGCCGGGTCGTCATGATCGCGAGGCGGTGCCCGAGGAAGATCGCCTCTTCCAGATCATGGGTGATGAAGAAGATGGTGACCTTGTTCTTGTAATAGATCTCGAGCAGTGCCTCGTGCATCACCGACTTCGTCAGCGAGTCCAGCGCCCGGTACGGTTCGTCGAACAGCAGCACTTTCGGATCGTTCATCAGCGCCCTGACGATCTCGACCCGCCGCCGGACCCCCGATGAGATCTCGCCTGGAAAGTTGTGCTCCATGCCCGAGAGGCCCGCGTCCGCCATCATGCCGCGCGCCTTTTCGTACACCTCCTTCTTGCTCATCTTGCCCTGCATCATGGGACCGAAGGCGACGTTCTCCAGGTTGGTCTTCCACGGGAACAGCGCGCCGTTCTGGAAGACGACGATACGATCAGCGCCCGGTTCGGCCTTCGTCTTGCCGGGTCCGCACAGCAATTCGCCATCCAGGTAGATGTGGCCGGAGCTGATCGAGTGAAACCCCGCGATGGCATTCAGCAAGGTCGTCTTGCCGCAGCCCGAAGGACCAACCACCATGCAGATCTCTCCGCCGGCGATGTCCAGCGAACAGTGATCGACCGCCATCACCGCCGCTCCGTCCGGATCGTAGATCTTCACGACGTCTTCGATGCGTATCGCGCCCTGTCCGGCCGCCACCCGGCCGTTCCCGGGCGCCGCCGCTGTTGCAAGTCCGCGGCCCATCAGCGACCTCCCAGCGCGAGTTCGCGCACACGCCACTGCATCATGTAATCGCCGACCACCCGCACCAGGGCGCTGGTCACGTACCCGACAGCGCCCAGCGTCACCATCCCGATGATGATGGTGGGATAGCGCACCATCGTGTACGAGGTGTTGATCACATAACCGAGCCCGTACTGTCCGGACACCATTTCCGCGGCCACCAGGGAGAACCAGGCGACGCCGACCGAGATCTGCAGCCCGGTGAAGATGTAGGGCATCGCGCCGGGTACGATCACGTTGCGAAAGACCTGCCAGCGATTGGCGCCCAGGCAGGATGCGGCCCGCGTGTACGACTCGTCGATGGATTCGACCCCCAGCATGGTGTTCAGCGCCGTGGCGAAGAATGAGGCCAGGAACGTCAGGAAGATCACCGGGCTCTCGGATCCACTGAACATGATGATCGCCAGCGGAACCCAGGCCAGGATGGGAATCGGACGCAAGGTCTCGAAGATCGGGAAGACATATTCGCGAAAGGTCTTCGACCATCCCAGGAACAGTCCGAGCGGCACACCCAGGCCGGTTGCCAGCACAAAGGCGATCGTCACCCGGCGAACGCTCACCCAGATATGCTGGTAGTACTCGGGCGTATAGATCGACAGCCCGTACGCCGGGTCCTCGCTGACCCACTCCTTCACGACGGTGGTCAGCCCGGGCATCTCCTTGAATCGGGGAAGCTGCCATACCTCGACCGCGAGGTACCAGAACATCAGGAAAATGCCGAACCCGAGCATCATCAGGTACGGCTTCGGGCTCTTGAGCCAGAGCGCGATCCGGTACATCGTCAGGGCCAGCCCGGAAAGGCCGGCTCTTTCGGTCCGTCTCGGAATGTTGAGAACCTGGGCGAGTTCCTCCGGAAGCGTGAAATCCTTCGTGATCATGGTGGCGAAGCGGCTCATCACAACGTCACCGGCGGCCGGTTCGCTTTCGAACAGCCGCATCAGGTCCTGCCCCTTGATCTTCAGGACCTCCGCCGCCTCCAGGCACGACGTCGTCGCCAGACGCGCCGGAACGTCCTTCAGAAGCGCCGCCCACCCGAATACAGCCCCGCTCGACATCACCTGGTTCAGCGTGCGGGCGCCGCTGCCCAGGCCCAGCGCGTGCTCCACTTTGCCGGACACGACGATGAAGATGTCGTCCGCCCGTTCGCCCACCCTGTAGAGCGTCTCGCCCTTTTCATAGCGGGCGCGAGTGGCCAGCTGCGCGATCCGCTTCAACATCTCGTCGGACACGACCTGAAAGGGCATCGTTCCCTTGAGCAGGGCGACCAGACTGGTCTCGGCCTCCCTCGCCTGCGCGGTACGCAAAGTTTCCGCCGCCATGTCCACGGTCATTTGGGAGGTCCTCCGGCCGAATGCGTCGATTACATCTTTCCCTTGTACTCGCTTGCCGGCAACGCCTTGACCTCGCCGATCGGAGACTTCACTCCACGCTCCTTCAGCGCCGCCTCGGCGAATTCGGGCATGACCGCCTCCGGCCGGAGCTTGTCGACGTTGATGCTCTTGATGGAAAACAGGAAGACGCTTGAGCGGCCGATCAGATCGATCGTGGCCGGCGTCAAGGCATACGGGAATGAATTGCGGACGGTCGTTCCGCCCTGGGCCTCCGGATACTGGCCATACAGCGCCATCCACAGCGCCTTCTCCGAGAATCCGGTGGTCTGCTCCACCGCCATTTTCGTCAGTTCGGCCGCATTCTTCGGATCGGCAAGGTACAGTTCGGCGTCGAGCTCGGCGTTCATCCAGCCCTTGACGATGTCGGGGCGCTGCTCGATCAGTTCGCGCCGCATCGTCAGGAACGCGGCATCGTTCTCCCCGACGCTCGCACCGGAGGCGATTCGCCGGGCCAGGCCCTCCAGCACCAGGCGCGATGCGGTCGGCTCCCAGACCACCGCGGCGTCCAGCTTCCCAGCCCGGAAGCCGCTGGTGATCACCTCGATGTTCTGATTCAGATACGCACCGGGTTCTATCTTCTCCTTCTTGAACACCGCCTGCGCGAAGCGGTCGCCGCAACTACCTTTTGGAACGGCCACCTGCTTGCCGTTCAGCCACTGGAGCGCTTCCTTGGGATTCTTGAACTGGGGCGCATCGTTCCTGACCAGGAAGATGTTGCACATGTCGCTGCCGAACCCGACCGCGGCGACGATCCGGATGTCGGCCACGCTCTGCTTGGTGGTCGCGACGATCGCCGGCATGTCCCCCAGATAGCCGATGTGCTGCTTGCCGGCCAGCATCGCGTTGACGATGATGGCGCCCTGCAGGCCGACCTGGAACTCGACCGTGGATCCCTTCGGCAGGTATTTCTTCCAGAACTCCTTGCCGCGCATCGCGATGCCCGACCAGGACTCCGTGTAGTACGGCTGGTAACCGACCTGGAGCTGCACCGGCTCGCCGGGCTTGCCGAAGCTCAGGTCCCCGGCCATTGCGGAACTTGAGGTCAAGGCCACGCAGGCCCCAAAGGCAGCGGCCGCAACGAACCCGAACGCTGAAGCGTGCACACGGCGACTTGCGGCTTTCATCGACTCCTCCTTGGAGCTGTCATCGTTATTTAAGGACCAGGTCAGTGCGCCCGCGTACGGCGCCTGACGCGATTCCTGCTCACGGGCGCTGTCCCTGCTATTTGGCCCCCGGGGAAACCAGGTAGCGGTTGATCAGTGAAGACAGCCGCCGCATCACCAGGAACCCCGAGGCGGGATCCGACTCCAGCACCTGCAGCATCTTGCGGCCATTGATCCTCAGCAGCGTCGAGGTCTCGAGACAGGTTGCCGTCGCGATGCGCTGCGGATACTGCTCGAGCAACGCATTCCAGCCGAACACCTCGCCCTTGCGCAGCGCGAATCCAGCCGCCGTCGTGCGGTCTTCGCGTCCAATCACGAAATTGACGCGCCCCGACTCCAGCACGTAGATGTCCTCGGCCGGGTCCCCGATGCTGTACAGCGTGGCGCCGGCTTCGAACGTCTCGCTGACCGCGATCCCGATCAGCCGCTCGAGCGTTGCATCAGACACGCCGGCGAAGAGCTCCGCCAGTTTCAGGGCGTTCGGGGCGACGATGAAGATGCGGCCATCGTCAACCTTCACCTCGTAGTACTCGAGCGGAGCCTCCGCCATGCCGATCGGCGCGCCGGTGCGGATGTCCCACTGCCACAGGTGCTGATGGCAGGTCAGCACGCACCCGTCGTACAGCCCCTCGCACAGGGACACCTCCTGGTGCGGGCACACCGCCTGGTAGGCGAAGTAGTCGTCGCCCGAATTGGCGACGAGCAGCTTGAGGCCACCCTCGGCCTCGCATTCCTTCATGCCGTTCGAAGGAATGTCCGCCGTCTGGCAGACCAGTTTTCGAGTCATCGGCGCAACCCCCGGCGGTCAGCTGAATTTGTCATACACGATGTTGTCCGTGGTGAGCTTGGCCTCGACGATCAGGGTGCGGATCGCGGCATCCACCGCCGGCGGGGGGCCGGCGAGGTACGCGCGCACGTTCTGGTATTTGCCTTTCATGTGTCGCGCCGCCACTTCGTGCACGAAGCCCTTGTCGAAATCCAGCGCCGGATACTCCTTCCGGGTCGACTCGACAACGTCCTCGTGAGACAGCGCGATCACTACGCTCAGCCCGGACGGGAAGGCTTTGCGGAACTGCGACAGCTCTGTCAGAAAGAACGCGTCCTTCATCGTGCGCACGCCGAAGAACACGTGGCCTTTGTACTGGTCGAAGTAGCGCTCCTGCAGGCCCCTGGAAAGGATCGACATCATGCCGGCGATGCCGCTGCCCCCCGCGATGCACAGGATGTTCTTCGCCAGGCCTGGAAAGAAGGTCGCGTGCCCGACCGGCCCGACCAGGCTCACGGCCGTTCCTTCGATCGGGCCGCCGGGGTTGAAGAGCCACTCGGAGAACCCGCCGCCCGCCTTTTTCTTGATCACGAACTCCAGGCGCTTCGTTTGGCGCTCGAAGTTCACCATCGAGTAGCCTCGATACCCGGATACGCCAGGGATCGCGAGTCCCACGAACTGCCCCGCATCGAAGTCCAGCGGCTTGTCCGCTTCGATTTCCAGGCGCATCACGTCGTCGGTCAGCAGCTCGGCCTGGCGGATCACGCCGAAGAACGCTTCCGGCAGGCAGGCGCCGGGATCCATCGAATAGACGAAGTTGCCCACCTCCACGGTGATGTCGGTGCGCGCCACGCACTGGCACATCAGGAACTCGCCTTGCTCGCGCTTCAGGTACTTGTGGCCGGGCGCCTCGGGCCAGGGATCGTAGATCTTTCCCTCGATCAGCTTGGCCTTGCAGGTGCCGCAGGTGCCGGTGCTGCACTCGTAGGGCAGGTCGATGCCGTTTCTCAGCCCGGAGAACAGGATCTGTTCTTTCTCGTTGGCCTCGAAGTGATAGGCCCGGTTCCTGGCGTTGACTTGGATTTTCATGGCCGGCCTTGAGTCGTGCCTCTAGAAGGGGATGTGGTACCCGATACCGAGCATGCGCGTGTCGAGTTTCACGGTCCGGTTCAGCAGCTTCGGCGTTGCTCCTTCCAGGTTGACGGTGTCGAGGTACTTGCCGACGGCGAAGAGCTCGGTGGCTCCCCCGTCCAGCGACGTCCTGAACACCTGTATCGACGAAACGACCTTGGCCTGCTTGGCGGCCTCGTCCACTTCGACCGTGTAGACGGTCGCATGGCGGGTCAGCGGCGAGTGGTCGCTGTTATGCCGGGGCAGGTTGCTGAACAGCGTTTCCATGCCCTTCCTGTCATGATCCAGCCAGACCATGTCCTTGCGAATCTCCGGGCTGTGCGTGGTGATCGTGTAGCGAAAGCCGCCGTCGCAAAGATTCAGGTAGCCCTTGAAGTCCTTGTCGTCCAGCGCGAGGCAGGAGCGGTAGACGAGCTCCTCGATGGTGTATCTCGTGTCCACGCTGTTTGCTCCCAAGTTGTGCACGCCGCGCCCCATGCTGCGAAGGACGGCCGCAGGCACCGACGAAGAAATTCAGGCCGCCGCCGCGATCTGGTTGTCGCCCAGCGGATCGTAGGCCTTGCGTTGCATCCGTTTGCTCCATTCCGCGTAGAAGTGGCGCATGCCCACCTCGTCATGGATGGTGCTGTTCTCCTCCCGCCCGTGCAGCACCCACTTGCTGTCGGTCGCCTTTTCCCGCATCGCAATGCCCTGCCCGTGCACGCCCAGCAGGTCTTCGTGCAGGTTGCGGCCGAACGGCCCCCAGATCGTGTTGTGGTCCCGGATCCGCTCGGTCCTCTGCTCGGGCGTATCGCTCTTCAGGCCGAGGCCGCGGAACTCGATCACCAGCTTGTTGGGTCCCAGCGGAATGGCGGTGTCCATCCGCAGTACAGAGGTGCGCAGGTTGTAAGTCATGCCCGGGAAGACGTCGATCAGGATCCAGCCGCCCGGCGCCAGCCCCGGCCACCCCACGCCCCGCGCGTCGCTGCCCTCGTAGGCGTCGTACTTGATCTGCATCGAGCCGACCGAGGCGTGCCCATTGGGGTAGCCGATGTACTTACGGTCGAAATAGCCCGGCTGCATCATCCCCGTGATGCGATTGAAGTAGTGCATGTAGTCGTGATAGAACTCGCTGTTGGTGTCGTGCCACAGCTTGTAGTTGGTGTGGACGATCGCCTTGTGGTAGTGGAAGACCTCCATGGGCTGCTCCATGTTCGGCCCCAGCATCCCCATCGCTTCGCCGATGTACTCCTTGAGCGAGCAGCTGGCGTCGTCGATGTTGACCCACACGAACCCGCCGAAGCCCAGCTCGCACTTGACCTCTCGCAGGCCGACGTCCTCCTTGCATAGCCGGTCCTGGTAGCCCTCGTTGCCGCGGGAGATGTCGATGCAGTTCCCCTTGGTGTCGAACGACCAGGCGTGGAAGATGCACGTGATGCGCTTGGCGTTGCCCACGGGGTCGTACAGCAGCACGTTGCCCCGGTGCGGGCAGATGTTGTAGAAGGCGCGGATCTTCTTGTCCTCGCCTTTGACCACGATCAGGTTTTCGCCGCCAGGGTGGTTGAACGTCCGATAGTCGAACGCATTGGTGAGCTCCGACTCGTGGCAGGCGATGATCCAGCACTTGTTGAAGATCTTCTGCTGCTCCTCGCGGAAGATGTCGGAATCGGTGTAGATGCGGGTGTCGACGAAATGCGTGGGGGGAAATGCGGGCCTTTCCTTCCAGGCCTGTGCGTTGCGAGACATGTGCGACTCCCTCGGCTCGAGATTGGTTGGTAGCGCGCCAGTTCCGATCTGCAGTGCTGCGGCTTTCAGGGGACTACAGCACAAGCCGTACCATGCCCCGCATGCGCCGTTTAACTCATTGAATCGCTGAGCTTCGTGAGATTGGCGCCGCGGCTTCCCGTGCGCACGGGCGCCGCGCCGGCGTTTCGCGCAGAAACGCCGTCCCGTTTCCAATCGAAACGCCAAGGGTCGGAACCTCGGACTGTGAACCGGTGACGCGGGACTGCGTATTCGGCCGCTTGCCGCAGGGCAAGCGCATGCTGCAGTGCACCGCACTCGCGACGGCCTCTCATAGCTTCGACAGGTCCGCCGGGGCGGCGGCGGGACCTGCTGCTTCCACAGCGGCTGAGCAGGCACCGGCACGCAATTTGCGTTTGGATAAGGTCGCACCTGCCGACGACTCGCGACAAGAATCTCCACAATCCGCAGGTCCATTTGAGCATCACCGGGGCTTCACCGACATGAAAAGCGCACCAGGCAGATCCGAGCCGCTATCAGAGCGGATCGACGACTTGGAGGTCAAGACGTCGACCTGCTACATGTGCGCATGCCGTTGCGGCATCCGTGTTTATCTACGCGACGGCGAGATCCGATACATCGACGGCAATCCCGATCACCCCCTGAACAAGGGCGTGATCTGCGCCAAGGGTGCGTCCGGCATCATGAAGCAGCATTCGCCGGCTCGCCTGACCCGCCCGCTTCTACGCAAACCAGGCGCGCAACGCGGCGCGGGCGATTTCCATGAGATCGAGTGGGACGAGGCCTTCGCGCTGCTGGAAAAGCGGCTTGCCGCGATCCGGGCGACCGACCCGCGCAAATTCGCGTTATTCACCGGGCGCGACCAGATGCAGGCACTGACGGGCCTCTTCGCAAAGCAGTTCGGGACGCCGAACTATGCGGCCCATGGCGGCTTCTGCTCGGTCAACATGGCCGCCGGGATGATCTATACGATCGGCGGGTCCTTCTGGGAGTTTGGAGGACCCGATCTGGACCGGGCCAAGCTGTTCGTGATGATCGGCACCGCCGAGGATCATCATTCGAATCCACTGAAGATCGCCATTTCGAAGTTCAAGCGCCAGGGCGGGCGCTTCGTCTCGATCAACCCGGTCCGCACGGGATACTCAGCGATCGCCGACGAGTGGGTGCCGATCCGACCCGGCACCGACGGCGCTCTGTTGCTGGCGCTGATTCACGAAATCATCGGCCTCGGGCTGTACGACCGCGAGTTCGTGGCGCGCTACACCAATGCCGGGCAGCTGGTGAATCAGGCTCCCGACAGTGCCGACTTTGGCCTGTTTGCCGTGAACCCGGACGGCGACCCGATCAACCCCGACTACCCGCACAACAAGTTCTGGTGGGACCGCTTGAGCAACCAGCTGGTTGCGACCCATACGGCGGGCGCCGATCCCTGCCTCCTGGGGGAATTTCACCTTCCCGACGGAACTCCGGTCAAGCCGGCGTTCCAGTTGCTGGTCGAACGGGTGCGGGGCTGTACCGCGCAGTGGGCGTCCGAAATCACCGGCGTTGCGGAGCAGACCATCCGCCGGCTGGCCCACGAGCTGGGCGTGATCGCGCGCGACGAGAAGATCCAGTTGCCGATCCCGTGGACCGACTGCTGGGGAGGCGAGCACAAGTCGGTGACGGGCAACCCGGTCGCCTTCCACGCGATGCGTGGACTGAGCGCCCATTCCAACGGCTTTCAGACGATCCGGGCACTGGCGATCCTGATGTCGCTGCTGGGCACCATCGACCGGCCCGGCGGGTTCCGGCACAAGGCACCGTTCCCGCGGCAGGTCCCGCCGATCGCCAAGCCGCCCAAGGGTCCGCAGAGCGTGAAGCCCAACACGCCGCTCGACGGAATGCCGCTCGGTTATCCGGCCGACCCCAATGACCTGTTCGTCGACGCCGAGGGCACGCCGGTGCGCATCGACAAGGCCTTTTCCTGGGAGCACCCGCTGTCGGTGCACGGGCTGATGCACAACGTCATCACCAATGCCTGGCGTGGCGACCCGTACCGCATCGACACGCTGCTGATCTTCATGGCGAACATGGCCTGGAACTCGACCATGAACACCAGCGAAGTGCGGCAGATGCTGAACGACAAGGACGCCAACGGCGAATTCAAGATCCCGTTCCTGGTGGTGTGCGACGCCTTTCAATCCGAGATGACGGCGTTTGCCGATCTCGTTCTTCCCGATACGACCTACCTGGAGCGCCATGACGTCATGTCGATCCTGGATCGGCCAATCTCCGAATTCGACGGACCCGTCGATTCCGTGCGCGTGCCCGTGGTGCCTCCGAAGGGGCAGTGCAAGCCGTTCCAGGAAGTGCTGATCGAACTGGGCAGCCGGCTGAAGTTCCCGGTCTTCACTCACAAGGACGGCTCTCGCAAGTATCGCGACTATCCCGACTTCATCGTCAACTACGAGACCGAGCCCGGCTCCGGCATCGGTTTCCTGGCCGGCTGGCGTGGCCCGAACGGGGACAAGTCGATTCACGGCGAACCGAACCCTCGCCAATGGGAGATGTACGCCAAGAACAACTGCGTGTTTCACTACACGCTGCCGCTCTCGTACCAGTACATGCGCAACTGGAATAAGGGGTACATGGAGTGGGCGCAGCGGGTGCGGATGCGGCGCGATGCGGACCCCGTCCTGATCCACATCTACTCCGACGTGCTGCAGAAGTTCCGGCTGGCTGCCCAGGGCAAGCGGCCCGGCAAGCAGCCACCCGCACATCTGCGCGGGCGCGTGGAGACGTATTTCGATCCCCTGCCCTTCTATTACGAACCCCTCGAAGCGCAGTGCACGGACAAGCCGCGCTACCCGCTGGCGGCGATCACCCAGCGGCCCATGGCGATGTATCACTCGTGGGACTCGCAGAACGCCTGGCTTCGGCAGATCCACACCCACAACTACCTGTTCGTCAACCCGCTCGCCGCCCGCGAGGGCGGCATCGAGGATGGCGACTGGATCTGGGTCGAATCCATGTGGGGCAAGGTCCGGTGCATGTGCCGCTTCAGCGAGGCCGTCGAGCCGGGAACCGTGTGGACCTGGAACGCGATCGGAAAGGCCTCCGGAGCCTGGCGCCTGGCGCCGGACGCCAACGAATCGCGCAAAGGGTTCCTGCTCAATCACTTGATTTCCGAAGAACTGCCCGCGTCGGCCGATGGCGCGCATCTGTCGAATTCCGACCCCGTCACCGGGCAGGCAGGCTGGTACGACGTGCGCGTGCGGATCTACAAGGCGCAAGCCGAGGAAGCGCAGGAAACGAGCCCGCAGTTCGCCGCTCCGAAGCCGGCGCCGGGCACCACCACCATCCGACGGCTGTGGCAGGCGTACGTGGCCGGCAAGAAGCCCCTGGATCGGGAAGGCGACATGGGAGGCGCAGCATGACACAGATGGCCCTGGTGATCGACCTGAACGTGTGCGTCGGCTGTCATGCCTGCGTGACGAGCTGCAAGGAATGGAACACGTCGGGCTCGGCCGGTTTCCTGGCCGACGACCGCCCCTACGACGCGGACCCGACCGGAACCTTCTTCAACCGGGTGCAGACCTTCGAGGTCGGGGAGTTCCCCAATACCCAGACCGTGCATTTCCCGAAGTCCTGCCTGCACTGCGAGGACCCGCCGTGCGTACCCGTGTGTCCCACCGGGGCCAGCTACAAGCGCAAGGAGGACGGCATCGTCCTGGTGGACTACGACAAGTGCATCGGCTGCAAGTACTGCGCCTGGGCCTGCCCTTACGGCGTGCGCGAAATCGACGAGCACCGCAAGGAGATGACCAAGTGCACGCTGTGCGTGGACCGCATCTACAACGAGGGACTTGCCCCGGCTGACCGGCGCCCCGCGTGCGTGATGGCCTGTCCGACCAGCGCCCGGCTCTTCGGAGACATACACGACCCGGACTCGGAGGTGGCCACCGCCATTCGCGAGCGCGGCGGCTACCAGCTGATGCCCGAGTGGGGGAGCAATCCGGCCAACCACTACCTGCCGCGACGCAAGACCGAGGTCCTCATCCCTGAGGACAAGCTGGTGCGCGCCGACAACCCTCTGGAAATCGACCGCAAGACGCCCCAGCCGGGCCACCAGACCCCGGCACTGGACGACTTTGCGAGCTGGTGAAGTCGACACGAGCCGCATCCGCTCTGCTTGATCCGGACACGCCGATACTTCAGACAGATGCGCCCCGCGTTTTCGGTGATCTTCCTCACGACCCTGATCGGCGCCGGTCAGGGCCTGTTCCTGGCTGTGTACAGCGCGGAGCTGGCCAGCGCGCTCCAGCTCGTTGCGATGCCCGATGGAAGGTTCTTCTTCGTCGCCGGCAGCTTGCTTTCCTTCGCGCTGAGCGCACTGGGGCTGGGGGCCTCGTTCCTGCACCTGGGACACCCGGAACGAGCCTGGCGGGCGGCGGCCATGTGGCGTACCTCGTGGCTTTCGCGGGAAGTGATCGCGCTGCCCGCCTTCATGGCCCTGGTCGCGCTCTACGGGCTCGGCCACATCCTGAACCTGCGCGGAACGCTGGTCGTGGGCGCCGCGGCGACGGTCCTGTGCGTGGCGCTTTTCGTCTGCACGGGGATGATCTACGCGTGCATCAAGTTCCTCCAGGAATGGGCCAGTCCGCTGACCGTCGTGAACTACCTGCTGCTCGGCTGCGCGTCCGGGTTCACGCTGGCGGCCGCCTTTGCGGCCCTGGCCGCCACCCATCTCGCACCGGCTTACGCGACCACCGCCCTCGTGCTCACACTGCTGGGCGCGGCAACGCGCGCCGCTTCGCTGGTGCGCAACAGCAGCATCAAGCCCAGGTCGAGCCTGCAGACCGCCATCGGCATCCGCCATCCGCGCATCCAGCAGAAATCCCAGGGGTTCATGGGGGGTTCTTTCAATACGCGCGAGTTCTTTCACGGGCGTTCTCGCGCGCTGATGCGGTCCATCAAGTGGGGATTCCTGGCCTTCGCGTTCGTGATTCCATCGATCCTGCTCGCGTGCGGCCTTGTGGTCTCATCACCCTGGCTGCTGTGGGCTGCCTTCGTCGTGCAGTACGCCGGCTTGATCGCGGAGCGCTGGTTCTTCTTCGCGCAATCGAACCACCCGCAGAACCTCTACTACCAGGCGATTTCGTGAGGGCCTGCTGCCGGCGATAGAAACACGCCGGACGCAGAAGCTACCAGGAGGCGAGCGCACGCACCGTCAGAGCGGTGCCGGCCACGACGCACAGGACTCCGACGAAGCGCCGCAATGATCGGGGATTCACCGCGTGAGCAATCCCCACGCCGACGATGACTCCCAGAATCTCGAACACCGTCACGACGCCGGCCAGGCGAAGGTCGATCGATCCGTATTGAAGGTTGCCCACCGTTCCTGACACCGAGGCCAGGATCTGCAGGACCTGGCTCGCGCCGATCGCCACGAGCGGAGAAAACCCGAACAGCACCATGATCGGAACCGACAGGGCCGGCCCACCGACGCCGGTCAGGCCGGATCCGAAGCCGGCCACGGCGCCGATCCCGGCCAGCAGCGCCTGCCTAATCCCCGGTCGCTGCGCGAACGGCGCCTGTCGGGCTGGGTTGTGACCGAACAGCGTGTAGATGCCCGCGAAGGCGATGACTGACGAGAGCAGGAGCGAAAGAGCCGATCCATCGAATCTCGAATTCGCCCATGCGCCGAGAAAGCCGAAGGGCGCGGCGCCGAGGCAAACCGGTACCGCGACTTTCCAGTCGATGCTGCCTCGTCGCGCAAACAGCCAGGTGCCGGCGGCGCCGGTAAATATGAAGGTGAACAAGGCCGTCGCCATGGCCTTCTGAATCACGAGTCCGCCCAGCAGGTTCAGGGCGGGGATCAGCAGAATGCCGCCGATCGAGACCGCCCCGATCAGCACGCCGACCCCCAGCGAAGTAAGCAGCAACCAGAGCACGACGGCACTAGCCCGCGGCGAACGCGGTCAACGTGCCGGTGATCAGAAGATTGAGTTGCTTCATCACCTGGAAGCCCAGGGCATTGTCCTGTTCCATCAGATCGAGAAATTCGTCGCCTTCGATCGCCAGGACGGTACACGGGGTCAGACAGGACGCCGTCGCGATGCGGTATTTGGCGGCGGGCGTCAGCGCTGCCCAGCCGAACACGTTGCCGCGGCGCAGCATGTCGCCGGCTGACGCATTGCGGCGGCCGAACCCGACCGCGAATCGGACCGTTCCTTCAGCGAGCACGTAAAAGTACTTGGCTGGCTCCCCGTGGTTATAGATCGGTTGCGCCTCCGGAAAATCCTGCCGTCCACAGATCCGCGACACGCTGGCTCGCTGTTCGTCCGTGAGCACCGAAAAGAAGTCCGTCTGTGAGAGCACGTCGGTCGCTGCGCGTGGGGTTAATATCTCAGACATGGTGGTCACCTGTTTGTAAGCGTGCACGCGTCGCGCGGAAAAATCCTCAGGGATTCACCACACAAGATCCAGCAAGTTTCATGCCGCAGTAAATATACGTTTTGATTTGAGGGCTTGGACTTTTTCGACGGCGTCGCCCGCGGCCAGCCTGATTGCAAAAGGAAACGGCCGTTGTCCGCAATCGAAACAAATCCGCGGCAGATCCACGGGAGGATGAACCGCTCTCGTTTCCCCGGTGAGGAATTTCCTGCGTTTCTGGATTCCTTGCCATGGCCTGCGATCATCGTGGACGAGGGTGGGTGGGTCGTCCACGCAAGCGGGCAACTGTCAGCGCGGCCGGCCACCGGCGAAATGCCATCGCCGCAAACGCTGGCGCAAGGCTTTCCCGAGATCTACTCGGCGCTCAAGGGCGAGATCCCGTGGCTCACGGCGCAAGACGTGGACCTCGTTCACCAGGGCCCGGATGGGACCGTGTACGAGCACATCCACCTGCGCAGGCTGCTCGAGGGCGCGTACCTGCTGGTCATGGACCAGACCCTCGAGCGGGAGCGCGAGACCATCGAAGCCCAGACGATGAGGCTGGCCTCGCTGGGCTTCATGGTGGCCGGAGTCAGCCACGAGCTCAGCAATCCGCTGGCGGCGATCTACTCGATGGTCCAGATCCTTCAGTCAAAATCGGACATCTCGCCCGACGCGCTGAGCAAGGGGCTGACCAACATCGCGGCGAACGTGAAGCGCATGCTCGATGTCTCGCGACGGCTGGTCGGCTTTTCCCGGGTCGCTGACGAACCGAGGATTCCGTTCCGGGTGGACGAGGCCGTCCATGAAGCCGTGGCGGTGTTGCGCCAGGATCGCCACTTCGGGCAGATACAGCTCGAGCATCGACCCGATCCGGATGCCGTGGCATTCGGCAACCAGGGGCAGATCCAGCAGATCTTCTACAACATCCTGTTGAACGCCATCCAGGTCATGCAGGGACAGGGGCGCCTGTCGGTGCAAACGCATCGCCCGGTGGCCGGGCAGATCGAAGTGCTCATTTGCGACAGCGGTCCCGGCATTCCGCCGGCCCTGCTCCCGAAGATCTTCGAACCGTTCTTCACGACCAAGCCGGTCGGCGATGGAACGGGACTGGGGCTATCGATCAGCAGCGAGATCGCCCATGAGCACGGGGGCCGGATCTGCGTCGAGAACAACACGGGGGCGGGCGCGTGTTTTCGCGTGCAGCTTCCGCTGCACGGAAGGCGGTCATGACGGTTTGCGGTCCGAAATCGACTCCTCGCCCGGCCCCGAAAGAGCGGGTCCTGGTGATCGACGACGACGCGAGCGTTGGCCAGTGCGTGGAGTCCATCCTGGAGACGGCCGGCTACCGCGCCGTCTTCTCGGCGAGCGGAAAGGCGGGACTGGAGAACCTGCACAAGGAAGCGTTCGACCTCGTCATCACCGACCTGAAGCTGCCCGACATCACCGGCCTGGACGTGATCGGCGGCGTGAAGGAGTTCGACAGCGACATCCCGGTCATCCTGATGACCGGGTACTCCTCCATTGAAAGTGCCATCGACGCGCTTCGCCGGGGTGCGGCCGATTACATCATCAAGCCGTTCCGCAACGACGATTTCGCCTTCGCCATTGAGCGAGCGATCAACGAGCGGCGCATGCGCAAGGAAAATGCGGTCCTGAAGCGCAGCCTCAAGAAGGTCTATGCCAACAAGCGGATCATCGGGGAAAGTGAAAGCATCAGGCGCGTCCAGACGCTGATTCAGAAGGTCGCCGCGACCGACGCCAACGTCCTGATCCAGGGGGAAAGCGGGACCGGCAAAGAGCTCGTGGCGCAGGCGATCCACTTTTCCGGCCATCGAGCCGACAACCCGTTCATGGCGGTCAACTGCGGCGCGATCCCGTCCGACCTGCTCGAGTCGGAGCTGTTCGGGCACGTCAAGGGCGCGTTCACCGGCGCCGTCAGCGCCAGCGAAGGGCTGATCCGGGAAGCGGGCAGCGGAACGCTATTTCTCGACGAAATCTCCGAATTGCCGCTCAACCTGCAGGTCAAGCTGCTGCGGGTGATCCAGGAAAAGCAGGTACGCCCGGTCGGATCGAGCCACAGCTACCTGATCGACACCCGTTTCCTGGCGGCCAGCAACCGCAACCTGAAGGTCGAAACGGAAAAGGGGGCGTTCCGAGCGGATCTCTTTTATCGCCTGAACGTGGTCACGATCCTGGTGCCGCCGCTGCGCGAGCGTGGAGACGACATCGAAGTCCTCGCACAGCACTTCCTGGAACAGCATTGCCAGAAGATGGGCAAGCGCATTCGGGGCATCGGGGAGGATCTGCGCTCATTTCTGCACGAGTACGACTGGCCGGGCAACGTCCGTGAACTGGACAACCTGATCGAACGGGCAGTCATTTTCGCGGACTCGGATGTCCTGACGTGCAGCGATCTGTCAGACATGCTGCCCTTGCTGACGAAGGTGCCCTTGGAGACCGGCAAACCGGATCGGCCTTTGCCTATTGAGGAGTACATCCGCGAGTTCATCCTGCTTCACCAGGACTCGCACAGCGAAATGGAGCTGGCATCGATGCTCGGCATCGGCCGAAAGGCGCTCTGGACGCGCAGACGCCGCTGGGAGTTGTATCGAGAAAACGCCGGGCCGAAGGATGAGCGCGCGCCGACCCGTGAGAAAGGTGCCGCCTGAAAAAGACTTTCGAAAGCGTTTGGGACGCACTTGAAAACACTGCCGGTGAAGCTGCCAACATGCGGGCCCGAGCCGACCTCATGCTGGCGCTGCGCGATCTCGTGGAGCGCAAGGGATGGACCCAGGCCGCGGCCGCGCGCCGTTGTGGTGTTACTCAGCCCAGGATCAACGACTTGCTGCGTGGGCGGATCAGCAAGTCCTCGCTCGATGCGCTCGTGAGCATGGCCGCGGCGGTGTGGCGTGAACCCCCGGCTTTCCCCCGGGGCCCGCTCACCCGCAGGTCACATTGCTGCGCTTACTCGTGACGCTGCCCCCGATGTCTCCGACCAAAGATCCCAGAGCGATTCAGGTCATAGCAACCAGCGGGAAATAGGCCACCGAAACGGTTCCCGCCGGGTTCAGGGGGGACTTGAGCCCGTATTCCTGGGTCATCCCCAGCAGCACGAAAGCAATCGTCGTCGGCTTCATGACGTCGACCGACCGTCGGCTTCCAATGCGTATCGAGCGACGCCGACGACGCGATCGGTCTTGCTGTCGCGCACACGGGCGATCAATACGGCATCGCGTCGATGATCGATCTTGGTAAGCCGCTCGACCGTATCCGAATCGAGTTCATTCACGGCCGACATGAAGGGCAGATACCGCGACTCGAACGAAAGCGAGCGCGCGAACTCGCGCAGCGCCTCGCCATCCGAAGCTGCGATCGGCCGAATGCCCGAATGTCCACGCTCGTCCCATCGACATCCCGCCATCCGCCAATGGCGCGCGCGGGATAGAGATCATTGCGGTTGGCCTGCGCTGACGCGCGCGCCGCCGAGGCGACAGTTCTTGGGGTGAAACCATCCGAGGCTTTGACGGGGACCTGGTGCGTCTGCATCGCGCGGTCCGCCGTGGAACCTAAGCTGTTGGAAACGGGGCTTCGGGTTCGTGCGTGGTGCCGGCCGCTGGCTCCGCGGCTGTCGGATCGGTCGGCTCGACGAGGCCGACTGGGTCCTGATCTGGCGTCGCATCCTGCTGCGGCATCACGTCCGGATCCGGATACGGGTAAACCGGATCGGGATAGAAAAACCAGTCGTCCCCCGCGACCAACCACCAGCCAAAGCGGCCGTCGTGGCGCTCATGCGCCCAATGACCGCCTCTCCACAACGTCCGATCGTGATCGTCGAATGACCTGCGCTCTCCGAAGTGCGGCCGGCGCCAGCCGCCGTGCGAATCCCCGTGCCAACCGCCGGGCGCTTCGGCGCGCTCTTCACCATGCATAGCGGCCAACGATGGCTGCGCAAGTGCGAGGGCTGCCGCCACTCCGATCGGCGTGGCCAATAAAAGGTGTCTTGCGATCTTCATGTCCGACTCCAGCTGATTCGTTCCTCGGGATCGAGATCCCGTCGTTGATGCCATGCATCCTAGGGCGCGAGATCAACTAGGCGATTTCAAGGACTTGGGGGTAAATTTCGGGTGCAACCGTTACAGCCATAACCTGGTTCAGTGCGCGCGAAGGGCCCTGAAAGGTAATCCCGATTCCACCTTCGATCTGGGCTACATCGACCTGGAACAGAAGACCTTGCAACCTCTGGACAACCCGTTCGGCCCGAGGTTGTGACCTATCTCTTAGGTACGGACCGTTTCACTGGAGGCGGGGGTCGCCTGTCAACCCCGCGTCCGGAGCCGAGTTCCGTGCGGTCGATCCAGAATCACCGCCCAGTCACCGACGTGGCCTGATATCACCGGCGCGAGGGCCGCGCCGCTTCCGGCTCGAGCGCTGCACGTAAATCGGCGAGCGTCACCATCAAGGTCATCGGATACCGCCGGCACCGGGTCCGGCATGTTGCGGCGGACACGCCCCGTTGCCGCCACGGCTGCAACGGCGTGCGATGCGAGTGCGTAATAGCCGACGACCTGGCCGGTGTCACAGACGACGTAGCTCCGCGAGGCCCCGCCCGCCTGGTTCACAGCCGCACGACATTTGAGCCAGTCATCGCGTGCGCATGGCGCAAATCTCCCTATCCTCCAAATTGAGGCTTTTCACCGCAATCAGATTCAGGTGAATCACTGAGGCTTTGTGCCGGCGCAAGCCCCCTAATGGTCACATGGCAGCGTCCCGAGGTTTCTTCTAAGCTATGAGCCGACGGCCTGAGGTTGCTCGCAAGATGCGCCGCCCCAGGCGTCCGCGCAAAAGGAGAGCAGCCATGTCCATCAAGGGAGGTCGTTCCCTCGGCACTTCGGCGGTCGTGCTTACTGCATGCCTTGTCGGCGCGATGTCCTTCGCGATTGCGCAGCAGACGACTTCACGTGCTGCAGCGGCCATGGAGGCCGACGCGCAGGTGCTCAGGGGCGGCGATGTCACGGTGGAGAGCATCGTTGAGAACCTGAAGCCCTCGAGGACCCGGGCAATGCGCCAGCCCCTGCTGATCACTTTCGAGACGGGCTCCCGGAGGCTCACGCCGCAGTCGCGCGCCACGCTCGACCACGTGGCGAAGGCGCTCAAGAGCGCCTCCCTGGCTCAGCTCGACTTCATCGTCGAGGGTCATACCGATCCGCGCGGTGGTGACAAGCTGAATCAGCCGTTGTCCCTGGCGCGGGCCGACAGCGTGTGCGGCTACCTCGTGCAAGAGCATCAGATCGATCCGCAGCGCCTAAGTCGTATGGGCAAAGCATCTTCCGAACTGCTCAATACGGTCGACGTCACGGCGCCGGAAAATCGGCGGGTGACGATCGTCACGAGACTGAAGTGACGCCCGGTTGCCGTCGCGCTTGCGGGTCGGCGCGGCGCGCGAGCCCAAGTTCGGCGCCGATTTTGTGCCATAGTCCGGCGGCCGCTGCCGTCCGGGGCCGCGACCCGGTCAGAGATGAATGAGCCGGGAGACTCCGACGACTCAGACCGTCGCACATTCGACACCTGCCGCATCGCACGACAGCAACGTCCTTCCGGCGGGATACCGGCTGAACGAATACGTCATCGAGTCCACGCTCGGTCAAGGCAGCTTCGGCATTGTCTATCTCGCGCGCGACGAGCAGCTGTACCGGCAGGTCGCGATCAAGGAGTTCATGCCCGGCGCTCTGGCCGCACGCCGGAACGACTTCTCTGTCGTCGTCAAGTCCGAGGGGCACCGAGCGACTTTCCAAGCCGGGTTGCGCAGTTTCGTCAACGAGGCCCGGCTGCTGGCCCGATTCGACCACCCGGCACTCGTCAAGGTCTATCGATTCTGGGAGCAGAATGGCACCGCCTACATGGTGATGCCGTACTACCGTGGGCAAACCCTCAAGGAGTGGCTGCGTGCGCAGGGTGCCCCGGTTCCGGAGGGCAGGCTCCTTAGCATCGTCGACGCGGTGCTCGAGCCGCTCGAGCGCCTGCATGCCGAGAATGTCTTTCATCGGGATGTTGCGCCCGACAACATCCTGATGCTCGAAAGCGGGCAGCCAGTCCTCCTTGATTTGGGCGCAGCGCGTCAGATTATCGGCGACATGACGCAAGCGCTGACGGTCTTCCTCAAGCCGGGTTACGCACCGTTCGAGCAATACGGCGAGGTTCCGTCCATGCGCCAGGGGCCATGGACCGACATTTATGCGGTGGCGGCCGTGATGTATTTCGCGGTGGTGAGCAAGTCGCCGGAGCCGTCGGTCGGACGGATGATCCGCGACGAGTTGCGACCGTTGCGGTCTCTGGCCGAGGGAATGTATTCGCCCGGATTCCTGTCGGCCATCGACCGTGCGCTCGCGCTGCGCCCGGAAGACCGCCCAGCGTCCGTGGCCGAATTCCGCCGCTCGTTGGGGATCGGACAAGCCGACGCGCCCGGGCCGCCGCCTGTCCTTCCCGACGACGAGGCGACCGTCATCGAGGCGCGGCCGATTGGACCTTCGGCGTCACGACCTCGCAAGGGGAGGCCGCTCGCTATCGGCGTTATCGCCACAGTGCTTGTGGGAGGCGGAGCGCTGGTGCCGTGGCTGATGCGCCCTCCCTCTGTTGAGTCGCCGGTCACGCCGATTCCCACGGCGCCGGTTGCCGGCGCAAAAGGGCCGGCAACCACCACCGAAAGCGAGGCGCGGCCACCTGTGGCAACGGCCCCGGCCCTGACGCCGCCGCCGGCCGCGGTACCCGATGCCGCCAAAGTGTTGCAGCAGATTTTCGAGCGGCGCTCTGCTTTGATCGGGGTCGATGCGAAGGCGGCCAAGACACGCCTCGTCATCGGCCGCGACGCTTTTCAGCTCACCGTCAATACCGACCAGAGCGGATATCTAACCGTGCTGATGGCCAGGCCCGCCGGCGAGTTGCTGCAGATCTTTCCGGATCAAAAGCAACGCGAATTCCGTCTGGATCCGAACTTTCCGGCGCGGCTTTCGAACATAGTTGCGAAGGGGCCGCCAGGTGTCGATCAGATCCTTTGCATCGTCTCAGGCAAGCCGCTGAGACTGGCGACCGAGTCTGTTGCCGGAGACGATTTCCCTCACTTAAATTTGAGCCGCATGGCAACGGAGCCCGAGGCGGCCGCGTCCTCGCGTTGTGCCAGCGGTGCGATCGACTGCGAAGCAGCGTTTGGTGCGACACTGCTCGAAATCTCGGAGATCGAGCGTTGACGATGCGGAATTCCAAACCGCGAAACATGGCGACGGGCCGCAACGCCCGCGACGACATCACCGCTATGGTGATGCAGGCCGAGGACTTGAGCAGGCCGAGCTGCGTGTGGCGCAGTAGGACTGCTCAAATCGCCTTGTCGGCGCGCTCAGACGTCGTCCGAATCGGCCCTCGACGGCCGAAACCCGGTGGATAGTCGACGAAGCGGCCGCTGCCGGCCATAGCCTGATCGATCTGGACCGGCCGCACGCCGGTGCGCGCGCCACCGGCGATCGACTGCATCGCCTCGCGGTCCAACTCATCGCTTTGCGGCAAGTCGTTGATGGTGATCACTGCCATGGCAACCTCCTTGAGGCGAACTATAGGTGAAGGGCACCCTGAGAGGGAAGCGCGTGATGAAGCAGTGGACCGCCGTCGCATGCAACGGCGCCCTGGGGCGGTCTTCGATGCGTTCAAGTGTTGTGAGAAACCAATACATTGCTCGCGCGTTGTTGGCTCACACCCATCAGTCACGGGCCGGCAGAACCCTCGGAGAATTCCGGGCGGAAGCAGATTCCAGTTTGTTTTCAGGTACTTGACATCATTTTACGCGGTCGCGATAAGGCTTGGCACGGCGGTTGCTTTATAGGTCATCGAGCACAGGCTCAAACGTCAATCCAACCGACGTCTTTCACCACTTTAGGAGAACTGAAATGCTGACGATTCATGACCTGAGCAAGGAAGTCGACATGACCGCCGTGCGCGGTGGCACCGCCCAGCGTTGGTCAAGTTGTGGCGACGAAGATTCAAGAGAACGATTTGGTTCAGACGATCGACATCATGGCGAATGGGGCGAGCACCGTCGCCAACGATGCGAACGAAACGACGACGCTTCGCCCAGCTTCGCGCTGGCCGGGTGCTTCACCAACCTGCCGTCCTGCGGCTGGTACGACGCTACTAAGTAGCCGTTTGCGGGTAAGGTGGGGGCCTCGACGGTCCCCACCGCCACGCCTGCAAAGCTGGATACCGAGGATGCGATCATGGCCACCACGACCTAGGGAAACCAGCCGAAGGCCGTCGCATGAGCATCGAGCCCGAAGACCGGGACAACGGCAAGTTGAAGATCAAGGATCTACCAGGCAGCAAGTCAAACATCAACGACTTGCAGGCTACCCGCTCGTTCGGCTGGACCTCGGCCTCGCGCTCCCACCCAGGCCGAGTCCGCGAGGTCAACGAGGACGCCTGTCTCGACCAGCCCGAGCACGAACTTTGGGCCGTCGCCGACGGCATGGGCGGACATACGCTGGGCGAGTTTGCCAGTGGCCTGGCGGTGCATAGATTGATGGGCCTGCCCGTCGCGAAGAACCTCGTGCAGCGGGTCAAGGCTGCGCGGGACAGACTGCAGGAAGCCAATCGCGACCTGCGTGCCGAGGCGGTGCGGCGTAAAACGCCGCTCATCGGCACCACCATCGCGGCGCTGCTCGCCGCCGGGCGTCGTTGCGCCTGCCTGTGGGCCGGCGACAGCCGCATCTACCTGTACCGGGCCGGGCGCGTGAGACTGCTGACGCGCGACCACAGCCACCTCGAGGCGGCGCGCTCGCGCCACGTTGGCGGCTTGGACGATACGCTGATACGCCCGCGGGCGAATCTGGTCACGCGCGCGCTCGGGTGCGAGGATACGGTGGAGCTCGACGAGGTCGCGATCGAATTGCTCGACGACGACATCTTCCTGCTGTGCAGCGACGGGCTCAGCAACGAGGTCAGCGAGCTGTCGATCGAGCAGGCCTTGATGCCGGGCATCTGCGCCAGGGCGTGCGGCACACTGGTCGACATGGCACTGGAGCGCGACGCTCGCGACAACATCACCGCCGTGGTGGTTCGCGCCGAGGACTTGAGCAGTCCTGACCGGACCGAGCCGCGTGCGGCGTCGTAGGACTGCTCAAATCGCCTTGGGGGCGCGCGCCGCCGCGCGAAATTCCTTCGAATGAATGCCATGCTTCTTCAGCAGCACCTGAAGGTGCGATCGGTTCATATTGCAACGCTTCGCTAACTCGACCACGATGCCGCCCACTTCCTGCAGTCCTCGCTCGAGGAACTCGCGCTCGGCCAGGTCGCTGGCAGCACGCTTGGCCTCGTTGAGCCCATCCGAGCTCAGCGATTGCCCGTTGGCGCCCGATTCCGGACCGGCAGCGGGCGGCGGGTGCGACCCCGGCCGGATATCAGCAGGCAGGTGCTCCAGATCGGCCGTCTGCCCCGCAAGGCATGACAGCCGGTACACGATGTTGCGCAGCTCGCGGATATTGCCGGGGTAGGAGTAATCGAGCAGGAATGCACGTAGCCGCCGGGTCATCTCGATCGGGCGGCGCTTCAACGCCTCAGCCGCTTCGTCGCCGAAGAATTCGAACAACAGCGCAATTTCGTCCTTGCGTTCGCGCAGCGGCGGCAACGTGACGTGAATGACGCCGAGGCGATAGAACAGATCTTCCCGGAAGCGGCCTTCTTCGCTCAGTTTGCGCAGGTTGCGGTTGGTCGCCGCGACGACGCGCGTGTCGACGCGGATCGACTGGTCCGATCCCACCCTCTGGATCTCGTGCGCTTCCAGCACGCGAAGCAGCTTCACCTGGCCGGGCAGCGGCAGCTCGCCGATCTCGTCCAGGAAGATCGTGCCGGTGTGCGCGCTCTCGAACTTGCCCTTGCGATCATGGACTGCACCGGTGAAGGCGCCCTTGCAATGCCCGAACAGTTCCGACTCGAGCAGGTTGTCGGGAATCGCGCCGCAGTTGACCGACACGAACGGCCGGTCGGCCCGGTCCCCGTTGGCGTGGATCACCCTGGCCATCAGCTCCTTGCCCGTGCCGCTCTCGCCGTCGATCAACACGGGCAAGCCCGTGGGTGCGGCCTTTTCGGCGGTCTCCAGCGCCTCGAGCAGCTTGGGGTTGTCGCCGAACGCGCCCTCGAAGATGAAGCTGCGTTCGATCAGCGCCTTGCGCCGCTGGCGCCGCGACAGGTCGCTCCGAGCCGGCTCGGCGGCGGCCGCACTGACGAAGCGTTCCTTGTGGGAACGCTGCATCACCTCGTCGCGCAGCGCGCCGGCCTGCCGCAGCAGCTTCTCGATCTCCGGCCGATCGAGCTTGGAAGCCCATCGCAGCGTCGAGCGCAATATCTCGATCTTTTCGATCAGCCCGGCATACGAGACGGTCGAGCTGGCGCCCGGATCCTGGTCGACTATCTTCATGCAGCGCTCAACTGCTTCTGCACCAGCTCGTAGTACATGCCGCGGCGCTCGACCAGTTCATCATGCCGCCCCTGTTCGACGATCTTCCCGTCGTACAGCACCAGTATCTTGTCGGCGCGCAGGATGGTGCTCAGGCGGTGCGCAATGACCACCGCGGTTCGACCTTTCAGGATGTCGCTCAGGTTGGCGATGATATTGCTTTCGGACTCCGAGTCGAGCGCTGAGGTCGCTTCGTCGAACACCAGCAGGCGCGGATCGCGGTACAGTGCCCGGGCGATGCACAGGCGTTGGATCTGTCCGCCTGAGAGGCCGGTGCCGCGCTCGCCGACCACCTGCTGGTAGCCGAGCGGCAGCTTGCTGATGAACCCGTGGGCGTCCGCCCTCTTCGCGACTTCCTCGATGCGGCGCCGGTCTGGCTCGTCGCTGCCGCCCGCGATGTTCTCCGCGATGGTCCCCGAGAACAGCAGGTTGGTCTGCATCACATAGCCGACCTGCGCCCGGTAATACTCCTTGTCGACCACACCGATGTCGTAGCCATCGACCGTCAACCTGCCGTCGGTGGGCGGATAGAAGCCCACGAGGAGTTTGGCCAGCGTCGACTTTCCCGAGCCGCTGCGGCCGACGACGGCGACCAGCTCGCCGGGCTTGATGTCGACACTGATGTTCTCCAGCACATACGGCGTCTCGTTGCCGCCGTAGCGGAAGTACACACCTTCGAAACAAATGTCGCCCTGCAGGTCGGGGATTGCCACACGCGAGGCCAGGTCCTCGGGCCTCTGTTCCGGCTCGAGGTCGAGCACGTCGCCGAGGCGCTCCATCGCCACGGAGGCATCGTTCAGCAGGCTCCACAGCCCTATCAATCCCATCAACGGTGCCAGCACGCTGCCCATCAAGGCATTGAAAGCGATCAGTTGGCCGATGCTCAGCTCGCGCGTGAGCACCAAATCGGCTCCAGCCCACAGAATGGCAATCGTGGTGGCGGCGCTCAATAGATTTCCAGCCAATCCGACCCCGATATTGAACGACTGCGCGCGGTATTGCACGTCGAGCGCCTGCGCGTACTTTTTCTCCCACTTCAGCCGCACCGGGCGCTCGATGCCCATGCCCTTGACCGTTTCCGCCCCGCCAAGCGCTTCCATCAGGTACGCTTTCGCGTCGGTCGTGGCCCGGAACACGTCGCGCCTGAAGCTCTTGACCTTCGGTGTCATCAGCACTGTCAACGCCAGAATCGGTACGACGAATGCGATAAGCAGCAAAGTCAGTTTGACGTTGTAGAGGAACATCACCGTGAAGTAGATGAAGATCATCAGCAGGTTAAGCACGGTGCTGATCGTAGATTCGGTCAGGAAGGCCCGGATCGTCTGGTTTTCCTCGAAGCGCGCGAAGATGTCTCCCGTCTTGCGCTTGGCGAAGAACGAATAGGGCAGCGACAGGGTGTGCCGGAAGAACTGCGACATCATCGTAAAGTCCAGCTTCCGGACCATGAAGTTCGTCAGCGCTGCCCGGATCGTGGCCGTCAGCTGTGTAAACACGTTCGAGATGATCAGGCCGCCGATCAACAGATGCAGCAGATTCACGTTCTGGTGAACGATCACGCCGTCCAGGATGTTCTGGATGATCATCGGCGGCACCAGGCCCAGCATCTGGATCACGAACGTCGCCATGAAGAGGTGCAGCAGGATCTTCTTGTAGGGAAGCAGGTAGCCGGCGAAGCGCACCCATGGCGAGCGTGACGCACCGACCTGCGCCATATCCTGGCGCGGCGTGAAGGTGAGGCACATGCCCTTCCAGCCGCGCTCGAACTCCTCGACGCTAAGCTTCCTGAAACCGATCGCCGGATCGGCCACCCACACGTGCCCGCTGGACACCCCGTACACCACCATGTAGTGATAACCCTCCCAGTGCACGATGTACGGGAGCTCGAACCCGCGCATCGTGTCGAAGGAGCACTGCAGCCCTCTCGTGGTGAAGCCAATGGATTCGCCGGTGCGCGCCAGGCTGTCCAGCGTCGCGCCTTGCGTCGAGACGTTGGCAAGTTCCCGCAGCTTGCCCAGCGTCATGCCGATGCCATAGTGCTTGCAGATCATCGCCAGGCATGCAGCGCCGCAATCCATTTCCTCGGCCTGCTCGATCCAGGGGAAGCGCCGGATGACGTTCTCGCCAAGCTCGGGCTTGGACTTCAGATCCAGCGCCAACCGGGGTTTGCGAAGCTCAGCGACCTTCTTCTGCCGTTGCAGCTCCCTTTCGATGATCCGGATCCGCTCCTCCAGCGCCGCGTGTACCTTCGGATTGCGTTCGAAAATGAGATGCGCGGTCTTCTCGGGGATCACGAGCAGAGCGGTATCTGCGCAGGCGATCACTGAGGCAGCCTGCTCCTGCCGCATCAGGCAAGCCCTCTCGCCGAAGGTTTCACCCTTGCGCAAAGTGGCCAGCAAATAGTCATTGCCTTCCTCGTGACGCACGACGCGCACTTCCCCATGGCGCACGACGTACAGGCGGCGATCTTCCCGCGAGCCCTGTTTCAGGATCTCCTGGCCGGCGCGGGCCTGCTTGACGCCGACGCTGCGGATCAGTTCGTCCAGCTCGCTTTTGCCGACTTTGTTCTTGAGGTCGAACAGGTGACTGATCAGGCCACCCGCCGAGCTGATGGCGACGCGGGTGGCGACGAGCGCGCGGGCCGCAGGGTTGCCGGCGACGATCGGGCCAATGACACCGCGGGGGATGAACAGCAATTCGGTGTTGCTGGATGCGCGCGCCGACCACTCGTGTCGGTATTCGCGCAGCATGACCATTTCGCCCAGGACTTCCCCCGCCTTGCGCACGCCCAGGCTGGTCTCCTTTTCCCCGTCCGCAGCGAATACCCGGATCGAGCCGGACTTGACAATGAACAGGCCCTCGGCCGCCTCGCCTGCGGTGCACACGGTGTCGCCGAACGCCAGCAGCCGCGACTGCGCGCTTCGGGCCAGGCGCTCGATGTCGATGCGCGTCAGCGCGGAAAGCAGGTCGACGGACGTCAGGAACTCGACGAGCGACCAAGTTTCTTGCGTGTCCATGGGGAAGCGGTCCCGGCGCTAGTCGGCCTGGATGACGTGTTCCTGAGCCCTGGCTCGCAACCACTCCTCGCGCAACAACCGCCGCACTTCGGTGGCGGTGTCGTCGTCGAGGCGGGCCGGACGCATTGCGTTCACTCGGAAGACCTCGAAAGCCGTTCGGTCTTCCGATGCGAAAGGTCCCAGCAAATCGCCGGCGGCGGCATTGAATACCTTGGCCTCGACGTCGGACCGAAGCGATCCTCGCAGCACCTTGCCGATCAGGCCGCCTCGCTCCCGCGTGTCGGCGGTCGAATGCTCGCGCGCCATCTCCTCGAAGCGGTCGGGATCCTCGCGGAGCACCGCCAGCATCTCCTTGGCTTTGCTCTCGGAATCGAGGACGATATGGCTGACTTCGATGCTGTCGAACTTGGGCGAGTTCAGTTTGAAGTACCCCTGTACGGCCTGGTCGCTGCAGACCCTTTGCATCAACTTTTCCTGATACAAGCTGTCGGTGACAAAGGCCTCGAACTCGTCCAGACTGATGCGCATCGCATCGAGGTACTTGTTCGTGTCGGAGGCGCGATGCAAGCCGCGCACCCGGCGAAACTGGTCGGCGCGTTCCTGGATCTCCGCCTCCGACACCTTGATGCCCGCTTTCCTCGCGCCCAGCGCCGCCAGTCGATCCCGGACGAATTGCTCCAGGAGTGCCTCGAACTGCCCCGTCAGCTTCAAGGTCCGCATGAACTCCTCGACGTCGATGGCGTGGCCGTCGATCTTTACGATGGTGGCCATCTGATTCACTCCTTCGAAGTCGAAAAGAAATCGGAGGCCAAGCGGGCGGCTTATCCGCCGACCTGCCGGAACGGGTCCAGGGCCAGATCGATCAGCCGCCGATCACGAACGACGATCTCGACCGCGGCCGTCATCCCGTATCGCAGCGGATACTTCGCCTCTGCGACCTGGTAGTAGTCGCGCTCCAGCGATACCCGTGCCTCGTACACCGGCTGCTTGCTCTGCGGCGACGGCTTGGTGGCCGGCGCGACGTATTCCAGCGTGCCATTGATGACTCCGTAGCGCTGGTACGGAAATGCGCTGAACTTGAGCTTGACCGGCAGCCCTTCACGCAGGAAGGCCCGGTCGCTCTCGACGATCTCGGTCTTGACGATCGCGCGGGCACCGCTGGGAGCGATTCCGCCCAGCGGGGTATTGGCCAGGACCTTGTCGCCGGGCTGCGTGGACGTCAGGTCGGTGATGACCCCGGAGGCGGGGGCGACGATCAGGAGAAAATTGTCCTTGTCGATGTTTTCGAAGCTGATTCGGGACGCGGCCTCGGCCTCGGCGCGGGCGGTGTTGAGCTGCAGACGAAGCTTCTTCTCCGAATCGTCGATCTCCTTCGTCGCCGCGTCGTAGTCCAGCCTCAGCTTGTCGAGCTGCTCCCCGCTTCGGACGAGCACATTCTGGGCCTCCACGATGTCCTGTTTCTGGCGGGCTGCCAATTCCGTAACCTTCTCTTGCGCGACGCGGTAGGCATTCTCGGCGGCCCGCTTCGCGTTTCTCTTGCTCTCGACCTGAAGCAGCGACACGCCGCCGCCGCCGGGAGTCGCGAAGACGCGCTCGAACTTTTCCAGCTCGAGCTGGGCCGCGTCCCGCGCCCGCCTGGCATCCTCTGCAGTGGTTTTGGCCGCGGCCATTTGCGCTTTTTGTTCCTCCTGCAGCTTGGTGGTGCCGAGCGCGCTGCGCCTCTGGTGTGCCTGCTCCTCGTCCTGCATCTGCTGCCTGAGGTTCGCAGCCTTGTGCTCCAGCAGTGCCTTCTTTTCGGGCCATAGCCGCCAGTCCCGCTCCGCATTCTCCCGGTTCAGCTGCGTCCGCGTGGCGTTGCTCGCCGCTTCGATGGCACCCCGGGCGTTCAGACGAGCCAGCACGTCGCCCTTCGATACGGCAGCTCCTTCGGCCACATAGAGATTCGCCAGCTCGCCGTCGACGGGCGCATGGAAGCGCCTGACCTCCGAGGCGGGCGTCAGCGTGCCCTGTCCCGTCACGATCACGTCGACCCGCCCGAAGAACGACCAGGCGAGGCCGACCAGCACCAGGGCCACCATCGTGTACACGAGGGCGTGCAGGGCGCGCCAGGGCTCCGCGGTCAGAATGGCGATCCCTTCGGAGCTGTGACCGCCCAGAGCGTCGGCCAGCGGGACCAGGCGATTTGAGAGCGTCATTCGTTCGAGTCTCCAAGCAGCGACAGTTTGGTCTTCAGCAGCCCGGGCTCGACGACATTGCTCAGGTCACGCAGCGCACTGCGCTGCCGACGTGCTTCCGATTCGATCTCGTCGCGAATCGCGGTCCACTGCCCAGCTCCGGCCGCGTCGACTTGCGAGTAGATCAGGAAGGCCTGCTGCGCATAGCGGCTCGCGTCGGCCAGCAAGCGTGCGCGGGTCCGGAATTGATCAGAAATCGAGGTCTCGATTCGCTGCGAGGCGTCGATTGGGCCGTTGCTGCGGTACTCCTGCCACGACGTGCGGGCCCGATTCACGGCGTCCTGCGCCCGCGCGATCACCTTGTCCTTTTGCAGGTTCAGATCGGCCGCGGTAGCGCGCAGGAAGTACGCGTCTTCGTCGGCATCGAGTGATTCTCTGAAGGCCAGCAGCTGATCGACGAAGCCACTTGTGTTGCGCGACTCCTGCAGCGCGGCGAACCGGGCCGTCACGCCTCGCCTGCGCTCCAGCTCGGCGCCTGCGGCTTCGCCCCAGGAGCCCGCTGTCATCATCTTCTGCAAGCCGGCAAACGCCTCGCTGGCCCTGCCGTCCCTCCACGCTTGCGTCGCAGCGTCGTACTGCTGCAGCAGGTCCGCGGAGGGAAGCTGCCCCCTTGTGGCCAGCGCGCGCTGGCTTTGCTCGAACGGCCGGGTCGCGAAGCGTGCCCTTCGCAGCAGCGCGAACAGCCGTCCGGACTTGGGGGTGCGTGCCTCCCGCCGAATCTCGATGTAGCGCGCCAGGTCCTGGCGCACGCTGTCCAGCCCGCCGAGGCCGGGATACTTTTCCGCAGTCTCGCTCAGTACGGGTCCCAGGGCCTCCGGATCGTCCCTCGCCAGCTCGGTCGTGATGCTGGCCTTGACGCGTTCGATGACCGGCAGGTATACGGTCGATTCGCTCTGCAACTTGCGCAGATGGGTGAGCGCTTCGCCATACCAGTCGCCGAATTGCGGCACATAGGACGCGATCCGCACCAGTACGCGCTGGTGCTCGCCTGTGTCGTCATTCCAGCGCCCGATGAGTTGCTCGATACCGTCTTCGTCCGCGTAGATCCGGATCGGGGTCTTCAGGCCGCCGCGGGCGCTGACCAGGCGCTCGAGGTCGCTCAGCCACTGAAGCTCGTCGATCAGGTGCCGCAGGTCGGCATCGCGCGTGGCAAGCTCGGACATGCCCGTGAGAACGCCCTTGGCTGCGTCGAAGTCGCGGGCCCGTACCTTCGCAATCCATGCGGGCACATTCGCCTTCAGGGCCGCCTCGGTGGCCCGCGCCTTGAGGTCGACGTCATCCGGGTTCTTGTCGAGGAGTCGACTGGCCAGCGCGGCCGCCCGCGCATACTCGCCGCGCGCGAACGCGTCCTTCAGGTCGCGCTCGGATGCACTCCAGAAATAGGCGGTCAAGACGAGCGCGCCCAGGATGCCCGCGACGGCTGCAGCCTTCCACCACCTGCGCCGAACGCTCTCGGGCTCGTCGCTGGCAAGGAGCGAAGCGAGCTCGGACAACAGCAGCATCGCGCGGCCGCGCGGGCGGCGCTTGACCGCCGGCTCCTTGGCGCCGGCACCGGGAGGCGCCGAGTCGGCCGGCTCGATGTCGTCTTTCGGCTCGTCGCCGACGCAAAAGATTTCGAGGAATTTGGTCGGGGCAGCCATGAACTTGGTTCGGTCGCTCGGAGGCGCCTCGGCGGGCATGCATCCAGCGATCGGAGGGGAGGCGACGGTCGCGGTCGGCACGCCTTCGGCCATCGGGGCGTGGGTAACGCTCGGCGCCAGCTCATCACCGGACTCCCGGGTGATGCCCACTCGGTAGACGAAGTGCTTGCCGCTGAAGGCGACCACGGCACCATCCCGCAGCAGTACAGCGTGCTCCTCCAGTCGCAGGCCATCGATGAAGGTGCCGTTTCCGCTGGCGAGGTCCTCGATGTAGGCTTGGCCATCCTTCTGAAAGATGTACGCGTGGCGCCGTGACAGGTAGCTCCGCTCGCGGCCATGTCCGGGCTTGTTCTCGTAGCGGGAGAAGGTCGGATGGGCCTTGCCGACGAGGAACGGGAATTTTGTGATGACGATCGGGGCGAGACCCGAGTCGCCCGATTCGGGGGTCAACGTCAGCGTCAGCCCCGGTTCCGCCCGGGGTTTAAGCGCCTGAGTGATCTGCACGCGATACGACAGCGCGCCACCGAAGCAGATCTCGTCACCGTTCCGCAGTTGGCATGGCACCTGGCCGACCGCGACGCGGTTGAGCGTCGTCCCGTTCTTGCTCCCCAGGTCCGCCAAGTAGAGGAACCCGCCCTCGTGGAAGATGCGCGCGTGCCGCCGCGACAGCATCGAGAGTATGTCGCTGCCGTAGGACGCGAAGGGCTGCTCGGACCTTCCAACGGCAAACACGGGGGCGTCGATGTGGATGTCGCCCAGCTCGGGCCGAGACAAGGGCTTCAGGACGACGTCGAGCTGACGAACCGCCGGCGTCTGTTCGGCGTCTGGCGTCCACCTCGCTTCCTCATTTTTCACGCCGAGCACCGACGGGTCAGCGGCGTGCACCCACGACCTCGACCGGGGTCTGGGCCCAACCGCCCCCGAGCGCCTTGTACAGCGTAACCGTGTCGGACAGCACTTGCTCGTGGCTGCCCAGTAACGCGAGCTGAGCAGTCAGCAGGGAACGCTCGTTTTCGAACACGTCGAGTTGTGACGCGATTCCGATCTCGAGCTGCGCCTTGGTCTGGTCCGATACCACCTGTAGTTGATCGACCTGCTTCTGCAACTCCTCCTTTTGTTGCTTGTGGGCCTCGAGGTTGAGCAGCGCGTTCTCGACCTCCTGAAACGCCGCAATCACCGTGCTGCGGTAGCCCTCTTCGGCGACCTTGATCTGCGCCTCGGAGGTCCTGACGTGCGCCTTGATGCCCGGATTGAGCGCCGGTAGGTCGATGACCGGCATCAGCCCGAAAGTGAACGCCTTGAACAAGTCGGAGAGCGCGAAGCTGGCAGTTCCTGCCTGGCCGGTCAGGCTCACCGAAGGCAACTGCGCGAGCCGCGCCTGGCCCATCAGGTCGTGAGCCTCCAGCACCCGGAATTCAGCCGCGACGACGTCGGGCCGGCGGGTGAGCAGATCCAGCGGCAGGCCGGCGGGCACGGCGGGTACCTTCACGCGGTCCTGCAGCGAGCCGGGTGGGACTTTGAATTCGCCGGCGGGCACGCCGAGCAGAGTCGCAAGGGCGTTCTCCGTCACGTCGCGGGATCGGCGCAGCTCAAGCAGATCCTTGGCCAGGCGGTTGTTCTCCGCCCGCTGGCGGAGCAGCTCGGTGTCGGCGATCAGGCCGTTGCTGCGCATCGTCTCGTAGATGGCCAGGATCTGCTCGTTTTTCGCGCGCGCGCGTTGCTGCTGCTCGATCTGCTCGTCGAGCTGAAGGATCTGAAAGTAAGTGGTTGAGACGTCGGCAACGATGTTCAGGTATCCGGCCCGCCAATCGGCCTCTGTCGCACGGAACTCGACACTTTGTGCTTGAACACCCTTTTCGACCGCTCCCCAGATATCGAGATCCCAGCTGACCTGACTGCCCAGGCTATATTGCTTAACGAACGTTTGCCCCATGCCGGTGGTCTTTTGCAGGATGGCACCGGTGGCGATATCCACGCTTGGCAGCGCTCCCGCGCGCGCTTCGCCGATCTGCGCGTTGGCCACCTCGATCCGCGCTGCCAGGACCTTCAAGTCGAAGTTTCCCGTAACCGCCTTGGCCACCAGCGAATTCAAGTAAGGATCGCCGAACTGCTGCCACCAGGTCGGCGAGATCGCCTCGGCAGCTGACACGGTGGTCGCGGACGGCCGCGACCAGTTGGACTTCGCTGGAGTATCCGGGCGCTGGTACTCGGGAACGCGAACGTCGGCGCAACCGAACAGCGACGCCACGCACAGGCCCGAGAAAAGGTAGGTTTGCTTCATTTCTTGCGATCCGCCCGCTATCCCCTCGAGAGGAGAGTTCACGGATGAGTGGGGCTGTTCATGTCCGGTGACTCCAAAGGAGCGACTGTGCCGGATGCGGCGGTGCGGCGACAGTTGCTTTCGATACACCGCGCGGGCGAGGGTCTGCTGATCAGACGTGGAACGGTGTTGTTAACGCGCCCGATGCGCCGCGGAGGTCAACCGGCTTACAGAAGACGGCCGTTTCGCAAGGCGCCTTCAGGCGTTTGACCCCGCAGATGAGTCAGGTCATAGGAAGCGAACGCCAGATTAGCGCCGCCTTTCCGAGCCTGGACTCAGGGAAAACATTGAGGGCGACGACGGGAGATCCACTAGACTTCCGGGCGACCCCAACCACTTCCTCGTGAGGGAATTGGAGATAACCTCGGAGTGACCGGATCGCGTCAGCGGAGCTCGACAGGAACTTCCGCAAGCTGCCTCAGAAAGAAATCGGCCGCCCTGTTCCAGGCCCGGTCGTTGTCGCCGCGCAAGCTCATCGATCTCGTCAAGACCCAATCGCCGGTCGCGGGTCGACGACGCGCACGGCAAGCCACATGACCAGCTCGCTCATGCGGACGACCCAGACGACGGGCACGCGGTCGGCACCGAGCCGCTGGCCCACGTCCTTCCGCGAGAACACGCTCGGGCCCCTGCGGACGCTAGAAGTTCCTCTACGTCCGCTCGATCAGCAGCATCGCATTGCGGCACACCTGGATCAGCTGCAGATCCAGGTCGATATGTTGAAGCACGAACAGGCTAACACTGCCGCGGAGCTCGACGCGCTCCTCCCATCGGTACTCGACAAGGCGTTCCGCGGCGAACTTTGATGCTTTCGGCGGTGTTCCAAGAGGCGCGCGTCGTTGTCCCGCTCTTTATCGTGAGAACATATCTTTTCCGTAATCCCCTCCTCGAGGTCGAGGCCCCTTACTCTGCGCAAGTTCCAGGTACTTGCCGATGCTTCCCCGGGCTGAGTGGTTCACTGAAGACGTCTCGTGGGTCACTAACGAGGGCACGGCCTACGTTGCCGGCGCTTCATCGAGCATTA
>WNGJ01000134.1_pt1 | contig 64354 bp, 55 predicted proteins | sample 5400611 | NCBI WGS metagenome assembly WNGJ01 (sample SAMN13153375, study PRJNA577476) | soil metagenome | isolation source: 40 cm soil or saprolite under Garry oak tree replicate 1 | place: USA:California | collected 2016-06-15 | reverse complement strand
GCCCGCGCCGGACAGATCCTGTTCGACGGCCGCGATGTCACCGAGGTACCGACGCACCAGATCGCGCGGTTGCGGATTGCGCAGTCGCCGGAAGGACGGCGGATTTTTCCGCGCATGAGCGTGGCGGAGAACCTGCAGATGGGTGCCGATGCCACCGAGGGCAGCGAGGCCGATCGCGCAAGCGGACTTGAGCGGGTTTTCGCGCTGTTTCCGCGGCTCAAGGAACGCCTGGCCCAGCGCGGCGGCACGCTGTCCGGCGGTGAGCAGCAGATGCTTGCGATCGGCCGCGCGCTGATGAGCCGACCTCGCCTGTTGCTCCTGGATGAGCCCTCGCTCGGGCTCGCGCCCCTGATCGCGCGCCAGATTTTCGACGCCATCCGGATGCTCAACGGGCAGGACGGCCTTACGGTCCTGATCGTCGAACAGAACGCCAACCACGCCCTGCGGCTCGCCCATCGTGGCTATGTCATGGTCAATGGCCTGATTACACTCGCCGGAACCGGCCGCGAACTGCTCCAGCGCCCCGAAATCCGCGCCGCCTATCTGGAAGGCGGACGGCACGGATAACAGGGCGGACGGCACGGATAACAGCCGTAACGGGATGCTGCGAACGGACGTGCATTTGCCTGAAAATTGCCGATGACTTCGCGGTAAAATCGTCGGACAATAGGCGGGCTTTCCGAACCCGGTCGGCCTGGTACGACCCCAAAGCTTAAACTCGCGAGGATCTCCCATGAAATCATTAAGACTCATCGGCTTGGCACTGGGCGCATCGTTGGCGCTATCGAGCGCAGCGTTTGCGGAGGACATCACCATCGCCGTGGCGGGCCCCATGACCGGCGGTGAATCCGCGTTCGGCCGGCAGATGAAAAACGGTGCGGACATGGCGGTGGCCGATCTCAACAGCGCCGGCGGCGTGCTCGGCAAGAAGCTCCAGCTCGACGCCGAGGACGACGCCTGCGACCCGAAGCAGGCGCGCTCGGTGGCGGAAAAGATCGGCGGCGCGAAAATCCCGTTCGTCGCGGGCCACTATTGCTCGTCCTCGTCGATCCCGGCATCCGAAGCCTACGCGGACGCCAACGTGCTGCAGATTACCCCGGCCTCCACCAACCCGCTGCTCACGGAGCGCAAGCTCTGGAACGTGGCGCGCGTCTGCGGCCGCGACGACCAGCAGGGCTTGGTTGCCGCCGGGTACATCGCGAAGAACTACAAGGGCAAGAATATCGCGATCCTCAACGACAAGACGACCTACGGCAAGGGCCTCGCCGACGAGACCAAGAAAGCGCTCAACAAGGCGGGTATCACCGAGAAGCTGTATGAGTCCTACAACAAGGGCGACAAGGATTTTAACGCCATCGTCTCCCGGCTGAAGTTGGAGAACATCGATCTCGTTTACGTCGGCGGCTATCACCAGGAGTCTGGCCTGATCGTGCGCCAGATGCGCGATCAGGGCTTGAAGACCGTGCTGATGGCTGGCGACGCGCTCGCCGACAAGGAGTTCGCCTCGATCACCGGCCCCGCCGGCGAAGGCACGCTGTTCACGTTCGGCCCCGATCCGCGCAACAAGCCGACCGCCAAGGCGATCGTCGAGAAGTTCAAGGCCAAGAACATCGACCCCGAGGGCTACACGCTCTACACCTATGCCGCCATTCAGGTCTGGGCGCACGCCGCGGCGAAGGCCAAGACCACCGACCCGAAGAAGGTCATGGAAACGATCAAGGCCGGAGCCTGGGAGACCGTGATCGGCACATTGCAGTTTGATGCCAAGGGCGACCTCAAGCAGCTCGACTATGTGGTCTACAAGTGGGACAACAAGGGCGGCTACACCGAGATCAACCCCAAAGGTTCTTGATATCAAGGGTCCTGACATCAAGGGGTCCTGACATCAAGGGTTCCTGATATCGAGGGATCCCGATATCCCGAATTCGAACTGCTCAAACGCCCCGCTTCGCCGGGGCGTTTTTGTTTTGCCAACTCAGACGGCTCGCGCGGCAACGCTTGCACCGTCATCGGCCTGCGGGCGGGAGCCCTGCGCCGCTTCGATGGCGCCGATCAGATCGTTCGGCCGGAACGGCTTCAGCAGACACACCAGGGCCCGATAGCTCGACCGAATGCGACGCTGCATCGAACGACGTCATTCCGGAGATGGCGACGACCGGCAACTCCAGAACCTTTTCGCGCATCGCGCTTCCCGCCTCGACCACCTCGAAATGTTTGACCCGCAGCACCATGCAGATCATCGTGCGCACGTCTCTTTGATCGTCAACAACGAGAATGCGGGTCATTGGGCGCTCCCGGCAACTACGGCAAAGCTTCGAAACCCCGTAGAATCCCGGAGGACTATTCGGCCCACCAGTAAAAACCCGGTTACCCGCCTTGGTTGCCCTCTCCCGCCTCTGCTAAACTAAAGTAATGGGCGACCCTCGGTTGATTCCTCAAAATCGTTAGCGCTTACATGGGCATACCGCGTTCAATGCCAGTTCGCGGGAGGTGGACATGCAATTGGACAACGATCGAACAGTTTTTCTTTCGACCCAACCGGCAACGCGGCAAGACCATGTGCTGGCGTTTGCGGTCATCGGCGTCTCGTCGATTTTGTTTGCGCTTGCCGCGCCGTTCGCCGGAGTGCCGCTCACCCCGATTCCGGCTTTCGTCGCGAGTTACCAGTCGGCGCTCGCCATCAACGATCTCATCACGGCGATCCTGCTGTTCTCGCAATTTGCAATTCTGCGATCATGGGCGATGTTGCTCCTGGCGAGTGCGTATCTGTTTACCGCGGCTGCGGCCATCGTCCACGGACTGACCTTTCCAGGCCTGTTCACGGCGACGGGGCTTCTGGGTGCAGGTCCACAGACCACCATTTGGCTCTACATGATCTGGCACGGCGCCTTCCCCTTGCTGGTGATCGGTTATGCGCTCACCAAGGCCAGGGACGGCGGACCGAAAATTCGGTGGTCCACCGGGCAGGCGGTGTCTGCAAGCGCCGTTGCGATCGGCGCCGTCATGGCTGCGCTCACCTGGATCGTCACCGCTCAACACCATCTGCTTCCAACGCTGCTGAGCCAAGGCCATTACACGCCGACCACGACGGGCGTCGTCTCGAGCGTATGGTTGCTCAGCCTTGCCGCGCTGCTCGTGCTGTGGTCGCGCCGTCCGCATTTGCTGATCGATGTCTGGCTCATCGTCGTTCTGTGCGCCTGGCTGTTCGACATCGCGCTGGCCGCGATTCTCAACGTCGCCAGATTCGACCTCGGCTTTTACGTCGGACGAATCTATGGCCTTTGCGCTGCGAGTTTCGTCCTGGGCGTGCTTCTCGTCGACAATGTCGCGCTGCAGGCCAAGATGGGGCGCCTCGTCGGGGCACTGCGCCGGCAAGCAGCCTCCGAGCGGGACTATCATGCCGAGCGCGAGCGGCTGTTCAGCGCCGTCGTGGAATCGTCCAAGGACGCCATCATCGCGAAGGCACTCGACGGCACCATCACCGCCTGGAACAAGGCCGCCGAAGACTTGTTCGGCTATTCCGCGGCCGAAACCGTCGGCCAGCATGTCTCGCTTATCGTCCCGCCGGACCGGCGCTGCGAAGTGGATAACATCCTCGCGCGCGTCGGCCAGGGCGAAACGATCGATCACTATGAAACGGTCCGCCTGCACAAAGACGGCCGCAAGATGGACGTCTCGCTGAGCGTCTCCCCGATGCGATCGGCGGCGGGCGAGATCGTCGGAGCGTCCAAAATCGCGCGCGACATCACTGAAAGCAGGCGGACGCGATCGGCACTCGATCGCGAGATCGAGGAGCGCCAGCGGATTTTCGAGACCTCGCAGGATCTGATCCTGGTGAGCGACTCGGTCGGAAACCTGATCCAGGTCAGCCCGAGCGTGACAGCCATCCTCGGGTACCGTCCCGACGAAATGATCGGCCACAACGCGATCAGGTTCATCCATCAGGAAGATCTCAACAGCACGCGCAACGAGATGCGGACGGCACGGAAAGGCCGGCTCATGCGCAGCTTCGAGACGCGATATCACCACAAGGACGGGCAATCCGTGACGCTGAACTGGATGGGGACGTGGTCGGAGGCCGTGCAACGCCATTTCTTCATCGGACGCGACCTGACGGAAAAGCGAGCCGCCGAAGCCCAGTTCCGGCAAGCCCAGAAAATGGAATCGATCGGCCAACTGACCGGCGGCATCGCGCATGACTTCAACAACATTCTCACGGTCATCACCGGGACCATCGGCGTCCTTGCCGAAGCCATCGCCGATGACCCCGAACTCGCATCGATCACAAAACTGATCGACGACGCCGCGGAGCGCGGTTCCCAGCTCACGAAGCAACTGCTCGCCTTCGCTCGCAAGCAACCGCTTCAGCCGTTCGAGATCGACGTCAATGCGCTGCTGCTCGAAGCGGCCAAATTACTGCGCCCGACGCTTGGCGAGCAGATCGAGATTTCTCCAAGGCTCACCGAGGATGCGTGGCCGGCTCTGGTCGATCCAAACCAGCTTTCCACCGCGATCCTCAACCTCGCTCTGAATGCGCGCGATGCCATGCCTCAGGGCGGCATGCTCATGTTCGAGACCCTCAATGTCGCTCTCGACGAAGGCTATGTCGGCATGAACAGCGAGGTCGCAACCGGCGATTACATCATGATCGCCGTGAGCGACACGGGCAGCGGAATCCCCGCCGCGCTGTTGGAGAGGGTCTTCGACCCCTTCTTCACCACCAAGGAAGTCGGCAAGGGCACCGGCCTCGGCCTCAGTATGGTCTTCGGCTTCGTCAAGCAATCGGGCGGTCACATCAAGATCTACAGCGAGCAGGGTCATGGCACGACCGTCAAGATCTATTTGCCGCGATCGACCGGGGTCGGTCAGACCGTTGGCGAGGCGAGACCGCCGGCACAGGCCGAGCGCGGAAACGAGACGGTCCTCATCGTGGAAGACGACGCCCTGGTCCGCAAATACGTGGTCACCCAGGTTGCGAGTCTCGGCTACGCGACGCTCGAGGCCGCCGACGCGGCCGAGGCGCTGAACATCATCGACAACGACGCGACCATCGATCTCCTGTTCACCGACGTCATCATGCCCGGCGCGATGAACGGCCGGCAACTCGTTGACGAAGCCTTGAAGCGCCGCCCGTCGCTGAAGACGCTGTTCACCTCGGGATATACCGAGAATGCCATCATTCATCACGGACGCCTCGACCCCGGTGTGCTGCTGCTTGCCAAGCCCTATCGCAAGCCCGAACTCGCCAGGATGATCCGGGTGGCGCTTAGTGGGCTAGGGCTTGACGGTTGAAGCATTTTTCGCGGCTGGTATACCCCTGTTGATCAAATGTCGAAGGTCTCGACGGGACCGGAGCAGGCCTCTTGAAGAATCTCCTCACCGACATTTCCGGCGTGCGCGTCGGTCACGCCGACGATGCGACGCTCGCCTCCGGCGTCACCGCCGTCATCTTCGACAAGCCGGCGGTCACGGCGATCGACGTGCGCGGCGGCGGCCCCGGCACGCGCGAGGACGCCGCACTCGATCTCGCCAACACTGTCGAGCGTGTCGATGCCATCACGCTTTCAGGCGGCTCGGCGCTTGGGCTGGATTCAGCGGGCGGCGTGCAGGCGTGGCTTGCCGAACAAGGTCGCGGTTTTCGGATCCGCGAGGCGGTCATTCCGATCGTTCCCGGTGCCATCTGCTTCGATCTCTTGAACGGCGGCAACAAGGCCTGGGGGCGCTTTCCGCCCTATCGCGACCTCGGTTACACGGCGGCCGCGGCGGCCGGCACCGATTTCGCGCTTGGCAGCATCGGCGCCGGGCTCGGCGCCACCACCGCGAATTTCAAGGGCGGACTAGGCTCGGCCTCCGCGCTGACGCCAGGCGGCGTCACCGTCGCCGCGTTGGCGGTGGTCAATGCCGTCGGCAGCGCGACGGTCGGGAATGGGCCGTGGTTCTGGGCCGCACCGTTCGAGATCGGCGGCGAATATGGCGGATGTGGCCTGCCACAGGCGTTCGCGCCGGAGATGCTCGCGATGCGCCTGAAAGGCGGCCCGGCGGCGACGCTTTCGGAAAACACCACGCTTGTCGTTGTCGTGACCGACGCCATCCTGGCAAAGCCCCAGGCCAAGCGGCTCGCGATGATCGCGCAGACCGGGATGGCACGGGCGATCTATCCCGTGCATGCGCCGCTCGACGGCGACGTGCTGTTCGCTGCGGCGACCGGCGAGAAGCCGATCGACCCCCTGCTCGGCCTCACCGAACTCGGCATGGTCGCGGCCAACGTGGTGGCGCGTGCGATCGCGCGCGGCGTGTTCAGCGCAACCGCACTCCCCTTCCCCGGCGCGCTGCCGGCGTGGAAGGATCGGTTCGGCTGATTATCGCGTGGCACGTCAGGCGTTGACGGAGACCGAGCTCACTGAGGCCGCGGGCGTCTGCACGCCGCGCTGGATCATCTGCTGCACGGCATTATAGGACGGCGTGGCGCTGGCGGCGTTGTTTTTTGCAGATGAGTCCAACGCGGCATCCAATGCCTGCATCAGCGCATCGTTGCTCGATGCGCTTGCGCTGGTCGTGCCGTCCGCGCTGCTTGAGTCACCGCTCGATGCCGCGGCTTCAGCGTGATGGTGGTGGCCGTGACGGCCGCCGGCGCCTTGCAACGCGGACTTCATTTCATCCAGGCTGACGTTGCCGCGCACCGGTCGATGTCGATTGGCTTTGCGCGGCGATCAACGCGCTCATGGTTTCCGGCGATATCGGCGACCAACTGCCGGTTCCAGACGCCGGAGCCGAGCTGCCGGCAGGAGCCGTGGAACCGTTGAGATCGAACGGATTTGTCGCGGTCTGGCCGGCGGATTGCGCGGACGACGACTTCGTTGTGGCGAGCGACTGCAGGGCGTCCCATACGGACGACGCGGCACCGAGAGCGAACAGCATGGCAAAACTCCGAACACCGCACGACGCGGCCTGATACTCGAAGGACAGTTCAGCAAGCGCCGTGCCAAGGCGAAAATGCCAATGAAACAAGGGATCGCGGTATCCGGGCGAGCGGGCTCCCTCGGCAATAGATGCCGCGCGCGGCAGAATTTTCCGCTGACATTTGCCCCGGCCATTGCCGCGTGTTAGGCGAACAATGTTTCGCACCCGTCGAAGGCGGTTATTCGGAAAGCGCCCATGTCCCAGCCGTTCACCTCCCGCCCCCTCGTCATCGCGCCGTCGATCCTGGCGTCGGATTTCGCCAAACTGGGTGAAGAAGTTCGCGCCGTCGATCAAGCCGGCGCCGACTGGATCCACCTCGACGTGATGGATGGGCATTTCGTGCCCAACATTTCCTACGGCCCCGATGTCATCAAGGCACTACGCCCGCATACGAAGAAGATCTTCGACGCGCATCTGATGATCTCGCCCTGCGACCCCTATCTCGAGGCCTTCGCCAAGGCCGGCTGCGATCACATCACGGTGCATGCCGAAGCAGGCCCCCATTTGCATCGCTCGCTGCAGGCGATCCGCGCGCTCGGCAAGAAGGCCGGCGTCTCGCTCAATCCGGGCACGCCGATCTCGGCCATCGAATATGTCATCGACATGATCGATCTGGTGCTTGTCATGTCGGTCAATCCGGGCTTTGGCGGCCAGGCCTTCATCCCGTCCGCGCTCGGCAAGATCGGCGATCTCCGCGCCATGACCGCGGGCCGGCCGATCGACATCGAAGTCGATGGCGGCGTCGGCCCTGACGTCGCCGGTCAATTGGCCGCCGCCGGCGCCAACGCGTTCGTGGCCGGCTCCGCCGTGTTCAAGGGCGGCACCATGGACAGCTACAGGGCGAATATATCCGCGATCCGCGGCGCGGCGGCGCTGGCGCGGGGAGAAGCGGTCTGACGTCGCGCGGCTTCGGCTCGCGCACGGCGATCACGCCACAAGAATGACTTGGCCCGCTCGATTTCGATGATATCGCCGATCATCCGAAAATCACCCAATGCGGGCGATCACGCCACGGAAGGCAGCCAACACCTCGGCGGCATCTTCGCGGCGAAGACTTCCTCGGAAGCCTGGGCGACCACGACGTCCAGCGGATAATCCCTGACCTTGCGGAAGGACGCGATGCGGGTCGCTGAAGCTTGTGATGCATTTGACGGAACGTTAGCGGTTTCGCCGCGGTGCGGTCGAACGGTACGAATTTACGCTGGACTCGCCGCGTCAAGGTGGCGTCCCCGTCGAAACACGGTGATCAAGATGCCGCAGCTATGCCGCCCGCGGCGGCGACTGAGGATTTTCCACGATTTCGTCGTAACTTTCGGGCGCGATGATGACGAGTTTTGCCGCGCAGAGAAATTGTAAACCGCCAGGACCTCAACCCAATTCTGCCGCGATTGGCGCTCACTAGCGTGTTGCCACAGCTCTATCACATCGTGGTGGCGACAATTCCTATCGTCCAGTCCGCGGGAACCGGCGCATCTGATTGCAAAACTCCAAGCCGGGCATTTGCCGGGGGCAGGCAATGGAATCGATGGGGAACACGCGGCATCAAGATTTGTCTCGCCGCCCGGCGCTGATGATATCGCGCATCGTCTCCCGATCTCTGTTCGACATCCCGGTCAACAAGGTCGGGCCAGCTTTTTCGGCGCGCGGATCGCGTAAGCGCAGGCTCTTTTGTCCAAGAGATGTCCAAGAGAGCCATCCGACAAGGTCCTTCAGCAGTTTCTGCAGTGGCATCAGAAGGTGAACCCGAGCGAAGCGGCTCAATAGCCGCGGCTCCGGAGCGAACAACAACATTTAAGAAACAGATACGGGAAGAGCGAAATGTCCAATCAGTGGTTCGATCTGACCTTGGCGCGGAGTTCGTGCCTGAACCCCCGCTGGGTCCTCATCCTAGGCGGTGCCCTGCTCGTAAACGGTGCGAGCGCGGCACCCGGTGACAATCTGAGCGTGGTGCGCGATCTTGCAAGCCAGGTAGGACCGATCATCGGTTCCGCGCTGGCCTGCCAGAACATCACGCGGCCCCGCGTGCAGATGATCATCGACAAGTTCCAGGCGGTCATCAGGGGGGCGTCGCCCAGCGAAGCCGACCGCGCCGACGTTGCACGTCTGCTGGACCGCTACGTCGCCGACGGCCGTAGGGCCGTGTCATCGGGAAAGATGGATTGCGGGACGGCGGACCGTCAGGTCGCCGATCTCGAACAATCCCTTCGGGCGCCGCCGCCTCCCGGGCCGTCATTGGCCGATGCAATCACCCCAACCGCGGCCAACGCCACGACGGCGCCGACCCAGCAGCTCCCCGCCACCAATGTCCACGGGGTCTTCGAGCGCGAAATCCGTTTCGGGATCGTCATTCCGTTTTCCGGAGGCGCGAAGGAAAACGGCCATAACATGAAGCTCGGAATCGACGTCGCGTTCGCCCGGGTGAACGACGCTGGAGGCGTGAACGGCCGGCTGCTCAAGCTGATTCCGGCCGATGACGGCTTTGAGCCGACGCGGACGCTCGACGCCATGAAGAATCTCTGGGAAAAAGAGCAGGTGTTCGGCTACATCGGCAACCACGGGACGCCGACGGCAGCGGTCGCGCTGCCGTTTGCGCTCGAACAACGGGCGCTGTTCTTCGGACCGCTCACCGGCGCCAACGTGGTGCGGCATGATCCTCCGGACCGGTATGTCTTCAATTACCGGCCAAGCTATTCGGAAGAGACCGACGCCGCGGTGCGCTATCTCCTAAAAATCCGCAAGCTGCAGCCGAAGCAGATCGCGGTGTTCGCCCAGAACGACTCCTTCGGCGATGCTGGCTTCGCCGGTGTCGCGAAGGCATTTCGCGCTCTCGGCATCAGCGACAGCGCGATACTGCGGGTCAACTACACCCGCAACACGTTGGACGTGGATGACGCCGTCAATCAGCTGAGGCTGCAGAAGGTGCCGATCCGGGCGGTCGTCATGGTGGCGACGACGCGGGCGGCAGCGAAGTTCATTGAGAAGACCCGCGATCTGTTCCCGGGGATGATCTATACAAACATGTCAGCCGTGGGCGCCAGCACCCTCGCCGAGGAGTTGATGCTGCTGGGACCGCGTTTTACCAACGGTGTCATCGTCACCCAGACGGTGCCCGCGGTGGCCGGCTATTCGAGCGTGGTGATCGAGTACAAGGATGCGCTTGCTAAATATTTCCCCGGCGAGACTCCGAACTACATCTCGCTGGAGGGTTTCATTTCGGCAAACGTGCTGATCGACGCGCTGAGGCGCTGCGGCCAGCAGATCGACACCGAGAGGCTCATCGATATTCTAGAGAACACCCGCAATCTCGATCTTGGTCTTGGCGTGCCGCTCGGTTTCACCCGCGGCGAGCACCAGGCTTCGCACAAGATCTGGGGAACGGCGCTCGACGAAACTGGAAAATACCAGCCGATTGAACTTGAATGATCGCTTGGCACTTGTTCCGAATATCGGGGCGGGTGCCGTATCGTCGATGACTATCTAAGACGCGGAGGGTGGAAGACGCTGGAGGTCGAATCCGCGTCGCTTGCCTCCTAGAGCGTGATGACTTTTCTTCGAATCGTCATCGCGCTCTAGCTTGTTGTTTACGCATGATCTTTTTCGGAAAACCGGCATCCACTTTTCCGGATCATGCTCTAGGCCCCGGCCAAGGCGGCCAGCCGCGGCGGCCTTACCACGGTCACCGTGCAGGGTGCTTCGGACGCCACCTTGGCCGAGACGCTGCCGAGCAGCGAGCGCAGCATCGAACCTGTCCGCGCGCCGATGATGATGTGGTCGACGTGATTGACATCGGCGAATTCCAGGATCGCGGATGCCGGATCGACCGCCTCCAGCACATGCACCGTGACCCGGTTTTCATCGAGCTTGAGCGGCGAGGCCCAGTGTCGGAGCGCGACCATGCGGTCGACATGCTTGTTGTGGCCCTGCTCGTCGAGCGTCCGGTCGACGGTGATGCGGCCGAGCTTCAGGACGTTGACGCAGGCGAGCCTCGCCGACGGCAAGGTCGCGAGAATCCGCCCGGCGGTCATGCGCAACGCGCTATTCAACTCGTCCGAGCCTTCCACGGTATCGAGCGCGACGGCCACGATCGGGCTCGATGCCAATTGCGCCGCGATGTCGGCCTTGGCTCTCGGCAGCGTCAGTTGGCGGTTGAAGCGGCGGCGCCAGACCGTAGCGAGCGGATCGCGCCGCAGCCGCTCCGCGCGGCCGGTCAGCTTGACCTGATCGGGATGGCCGAGATTGAACGCCAGTTGTGACGCGGTCGGATAGCGCCAGACCGGCTCGATCTCGAGGCACCGCAGCACGACTTCCTGGAGCCAAGGCGGATAGCCAGCCCTCGATTTTCGCGGCGGCTGCGGATCGCGCCACAGCCGCCGCTTCATGCCGCGCAGCGTTTCAGTCTCGCCGAACGGCCGTATGCCCGTGGTGAAGAAGTACAGGAGCACCCCGAGCGAAAACAGGTCGCTGCGCGGGTCGTCCCGCACGCCGAGCAACCGCTCGGGCGCCATATAAGGCGCGGTGCCGTAAGGCAGGCGGAACTCTTCCTGCAGGAGATCCGGCAACTGGTTGTGATGCGACAATCCATAGTCGATCAGCACGGCTTCGCCGCTGTCGCGAAACATGATGCTCGAGGGCTTGATGTCGTGATGGACGACATTCTGACGGTGCAGGTCGGCCAACGCCAATGCAATCTTGCCGACCAGCGCCCGCGCCTCGTCATAAGCGAGCGGCAGATCGGGAAGGCGCTTGAAGAGCGTCGCGCCCGGAATGCGCTCGATCACCACATAGGCTTGGCGAGCGAAATCGCCGGTCGCAAAACAGGCCGGCACGTGCCGCCCCGACAATCGCGGCAGGATCATCTGCTCCATCTCGAAACTGACGATCGCGGCCGGGTCCTCGCCTTCCGACACCCGGGGAATCTTCATCAACAGCGGCACCGCGATATCCGGATGGGTGACGCTCCACAGCGTCGCCATGCCGCCGCTATGAACGCATTCGCCGACCGTGAAGCCGTCGATATCAGCGCCTTGAGTGACGATCGATTTCACCATCGCTCATCGTCCGGCCGAAAGCCGCTCGGCGAGCCAAAGCGGCAGGCCGTTGTCGCGGATGCGCTGTGCCGCCGCCTCGACGTCATAGGGCGCGCGGCAATAGGTGATTTCCCGGCTCTCGGTGTCGAAGGTGACGAAACTCGCCGCCGGATCGCCGTCGCGCGGTTGCCCGACCGAACCGACCACCGCCAGCCACTGCCGTCCCCGCAACAGTTGCACAGGTACGTTCGAGACCGGGACGAAGCTCGTCATCTTGGCGGTGACCGACATCGAATAAAGCGCCGGCCGGTGGATATGGCCGCAGAAGGTGATCTGCGCGGAAGTTGCGATCATGCTGCGCGCCGCGTCCGATGCCGACTGCACGTAGCGCCAGCGCGGCGGACTGGACGCCTCGGAATGAACGTAGAGGCGATCGTCCTCGGCAAGCGTCATCGGCAGTTCGGCGAGAAAACGCCGCTGCGCCGCGCTCAGCCGGCCGCGTGTCCATTCGATCGCGGCCTGAGCCTCGGCGTTCATGCTTTCGCTCATGACGCCGACGGCGTTGTCGTGGTTGCCGCGCACCACGAGCGCGCCATTTTCAACCAGATTCATCACCGTCTCGACCGTCCATTCGGGGTCGGCGCCGTAGCCGACGAGGTCGCCGAGGCAGATGATTCGTTCCACGCCGCGCACGCGCGCCGCCTCAAGGCACGCAGCAAACGCCTGGCGATTGGCGTGGATATCCGAAAAAACGCCCAGCAGCACACTGTCCTCCACCCCTCACGCTAGCTCCCGCGGTCATCTCGGGCTTGAGGGACATCAACAGCATGCGCCAGCGGGAAGTGATTTTCCACCCGCCAGGCCGTTTCCTCATGAATCGCCTTGAAGTCTCCTCGGCGCTACGGCGTTGCCACGACGTATCTCGGTCGGCGGTCGCCGATAGACTTCCGCGAAGACCGCGTTGAAGCGCCGAAGGCTGCCGAAGCCGGCGCGCATGGCGATCTCCGCCATCGATAGCTCGGTCTCGTCGAGCAACCGCTTTGCTCTTTGCACGCGGGTCGTTTGGGCGACCTGAATTGGGCTTGCGCTTAAGTGCTGCTGAAAGAGCCGACTGAGTTGTCGCGTTCCGATCCCGAGACGCTCCGCTAGGTCTTCGACGCCCCCCGCGTCGAGAGCACCGCCATCGATGAGACGAAGTGCGCGCTCCACCGTCGTGCGTGAGCCTTTCCACGCTGGCGAAAATGGCGCAGCTTCGGGCCGACATCTCAGGCAGGGCCGAAAGCCGGCCGCCTCTGCCGCCGCCGCGGACGGGTAGAAACTCACATTGCCAGCCTTCGCCGGGCGAACCGGGCACACCGGCCGGCAATAGATCCCGGTCGTCCTGACGCCCGTGAAAAAACGGCCGTCGTAGCGCCGATCTCGTGTGACGCGGGCGCGCTCGCATTCCTTGGCATCCAGCATTCTGACAACCCGCAGCGGCTTAGCGACGGAGTCCGATTCCGGCGAGCCCAGAACTAGCGCCGATGCTATCTGAAATGCAATCGAGCCGTGATCGGAGGTTGCCGATGGCAGACAGAGACGTTTTCAAACCTGCCCTGGAGCGTGCGTTCGGGCACGCACTGAGGCATCTGGCGGGGGCGAATAATCGGCCGGTCGGTGCCACGATTGATCTCGCACAGCTTCGGGAGCGGTTCGACCGCCCGCTGCCTCATGCCGGTACCGATCCAATCCAGGTGATCGATGACCTCGCGCGTGATACCGAAGGCGGGATCATCGGCTGCACTGGCGGCCGCTTTTTCGGATGGGTCATTGGCGGAACGCTGCCGGCCGCGCTTGCGGCGGACTGGCTGACATCGGTTTGGGATCAGAACGCCGCCATCCATGCCTGCGGGCCTGCCGAGGCCGTCATCGAAGAGGTCGCCGGCGCCTGGCTCAAAGACCTGTTCGGACTGCCGCAAACCGCCAGTTTCGCCTTCGTCACCGGCACACAGATGGCCCATGTGACATGCCTCGCATCCGCCCGCCATCGGCTCTTGAAGCGAGCCGGATGGAATGTCGAAGAGCAAGGTCTCGCCGGTGCGCCCGCCATCCGCATTCTCACGAGCAGCGAACGGCATGGTTCGATCGAGCGAGCCATTCGAATTCTGGGATTTGGCAAGCGCGCCCTTGTGGCGCTGCCCTGCGACGACAGCGGCAGGCTCGAACCTGCCACCTTGACACAAGCACTCGACACCAATCCTCGGCAACCCACCATCGTGTTGCTGCAAGCTGGTGATCTGAATATCGGCGCTTTCGATCCTTTCGCCGAGCTCATTCCGATCGCTCGCAAATACGATGTCTGGGTGCATGTGGACGGCGCCTTTGGCCTCTGGGCGGCGGCCAGCCCGAAGCATCGGCATCTCCTGCGCGGTGTCGAACTGGCGGACTCATGGACCAACGACGGCCACAAATGGCTCAATACGCCATTCGATTGCGGTTACGCCTTCGTCGCCGATGCCGAGGCACATCGCGGTGCTTTCTCCCACCGCACGAGCTACACGATGTTCGTGGGCGACGCGCGTGACCAGATCGACTGGAATCCGGAATGGTCGCGACGCGGTCGTGGCGTCCCGACATATGCGGCATTGCGCCAGTTGGGCCGGTCAGGCGTTGCCGAGCTGGTTGAACGCACATGCGATCATGCCCGCTCACTGGTCACCCGCATCGGCGATCTGCCCGGCGCGCAAGTGGTGTGGGAGCCGACGATCAATCAAGGTCTGGTCCGCTTTCTCGATCCGCGGCCAGGCGCGACAGAGCAAGATCACGACCGCCAGACCGACGAGACGATTTCCCGCATCGTGGCGACTGGCGAAGCGTTCTTCGGCGGTACGACGTGGCACGGCAAACGCTGCATGCGGGTGTCAGTTTGCAACTGGCAGACCAACGAGGACGATGTCGAGCGCGCCGTTCGAGCCGCACAGCGCGTTCTTGGCAATGTTTTTGGAAATGTTTCGCCATAAGTGTCGGCTTGGCCATCTCGTCTGTTCCGTTGCGTCGAGGTCTATTGCTCGTCCTTGGACGGCATGCGCGGCGGAAGCAGCGGCGTAAACGACACGCCATACCCCGCCCCCTGAGCGGCCTTGAATTCCCCTGTCGAAGGATCGCCTCCAGACGTCTCCATGACCACTTTCGGCAGGATGTATTCTCGTGCGGCGTCGATCAGGCCGCCCTCGCCCGTACCAAAATCGGCCGCGCGGCCGCCTTGGGGATGCCCGGCGGCGATCTCGTTCTCGGCCGCATGGGTCTTTTCAGCCAGACTGTCGCTGTATGGCAGGCGATAGGCCCGGGGGACGCCGCTTGGCCGGTTGTCGTCGTCGAGCGCTTCGACCCACAGGTAAACCGAGCCAGGATCGCCATCCACCGTATGCGGGTCCACGATCCGCGCTTGCAGCAGCTTGAAACTCACCGGCAGCCTGTCCACGCTGGCCCAGCCCAATAGTCCGCGCGCGCCGACGAAACTTATGACATAGAACGCGCTCGTCACCACGACAGCGACCGCCTTGGCCGACCAGTGCAGGCGGGCATAGACCAGAACGACGAGCAATAGCGCGCCGATCAGCGCATAGCTGACGGACAGTGCGACGATCACCGACTGCAAGCTGCTCACGGGCGCAACATCCGGACACCGGTTTTTGGATCGAGGTCCGCGCCGTTGGCACGGACATTGCGGAACGTCTCCAAGAGCGATTTCGGCCGCCGGTGCACGTCGATCACCTTGCCTTCGGCATCGATCTTGAAGCGCAACGCGGTCTTTTCATCGCCGGTGTGATCGACCATCACCTTGTCATCGAAAACGACCTGAGCGGTCGGATTGAGCTTCTGGACCTTCACCGTTGCGGCCACCGGCTGCCCGGTGGTGGCCTGGAAATGCGAGATATTGACGGTATATTCGCCCGCGACGACGCCGCGCACAGTGACGATCTCCTCGCGGATGGGCGATGGAATCTTTCTGCCGTTGACGAGAATGAAATCGTTCGCCCCGCCGCGATCGTCACGGTCGAGCGTGAGGAAGCCGGCCTCGCGATGGCGGTACCAGGCGATATTGCCGATGGGGTCCTGCACGAAAAGATCGAGGTCGTCGGGATGGTTGTCCGGCCAGTCCATCGTGATGAGGAATTCGGCCTTGGAGTCGATCTTTCCTTCCTTCGCATCCGGCGAAATCGCCAGCAGCGCGATGAAGAAAAAGAAGGCCACGATCTGCAGCGCCTTGAACAGCATCACGCTAAACGGATCGAACGGCTCGTCACGTGGATAAAGCGAGAAGTCATCCATCATGACGGCGCTCCAGGATGACGCTCCAAGACCGGGGTGACGCGCGTCTCGGTCAGCATCACGGCATCGGAAAACACCCGCTGGGTGGCGGCATCGAGCATGTAATATTGAATCCGGACCAGGATGGAGCCGACCAGCCCCGCCAGGGTGGTGTACATGGCGACCGCCATGCCGTCGCTCATCAACCCCATCGAGGATTTCATGGCGACCTTGTCGGCGGCGTCGAGGCCGGCGATCGGCGCCAGCATGATGATGAAGCCGACGATGGTGCCGAGCAGGCCGAGTTTCATCAGCGTGTCGGAGGCAAAGGCGCCAAAGCCATTGGAGCCGCGCAGACGATCGGCCAGCGACCGCAACAGCAGTGTCTGGTCGATGCGCCCGGCGCCTTGCGTCGCGGCCTTGGTCACGAGGTTGCGAATGTGATCCGTCACGAGGCCAGCCGGCAGAGCGCGCGCGCTCGCCTCAAGCACCTTCGTGCCATCCGAGGCGGACAGGATCGCGCGACAGCGCCGTGAAAGATCGCCTTCACGTGCAATCGCGCGGGTGCGCCAGAAGCAATGGCACGAGGTGACGATGTAGAGAATGACGATCAGGCTCGAAATATAGGTGCGATCGGAGACGACCAGCAAGTGGATGAAGCCGTATCGCCACAGCAGTACGGCGGCGAACACGGAGAGACCGGTAAAGATCATCCAGTGCAGCAGCGCCCCTCTCTCCGGCGTCTCCGTGCCGGATGATACGGCCTGCGTACCACTCATCGCACTCATGCTGGTTCAGCTCCCGGAAAATGGCCTCTCGCGAAGCGTCATCGCGAACAAATCAAGCGGCGTCAGTTAAACAGAGGCGCAGGGCGCAGTCCAAAGAGATATGCCCGCAACCGATCGGGAAATCTTCCCAATCGGCGTTCCGGGCCAGGCTTGTATTTGGCAGAGACTTGTATTTGGCAGGCGACCGGAGTGTTGTTACGCTCACCCCGGACATCGTGGAGATGGTCGCATGCGCCTCGTGCTTCAGCTCATCGCCCGCTTGCTCGTCATTGTCGTCTTATGCCTGGGAGCGGCGGCCATCTGGGCGACGGTCGATGCCTATCGCAGCGTCGATCGCGCCACCGCCGCATCCGCGGAGCGCGTCTCGCAGGCGCTCGAAGCGCTGTACTGGCGGGAATTGTTGCTGCACAGCAGCAGGGCGGGTGAACATCTCCTGCCGGTGCCCGAATGGCGAACCATCGAAACGATGAAGCTGATTTCGCCCGGGGTGTGTATCCAATTCGAGCCCAGGACAGCGTTCGAGCGGCCGCTCTGCGGCCAGAGCAAGGGGATCGGCAAGGCCGCGCCGGCCTGGTTCGCCGCGGCGGTCGAGCGGCTCCTTGGCAATCACGCCACTGTCGCCCAGTCCATCAGCGCGCGCACGACCACCGCCGGCACGGTGTCGGCCGCAGCCGATCCTGACGCCGCGATACGGCTCGCCTGGGGCCATATCCTGGACAATATCGACGTCGCGCTGCTGATGGCGGTGGCCATCGGGCTGTTTGCCTCGCTCGCGATCGCCCACACCCTCGCCCCCGCGCGGTCGATTGTTGCTGCGCTGCAACGCATGGCAAGCGGGCACTATCGGACGCCGCTCCCCCGCGTCCGATCGATGGAACTCGCGATGATCGGGCGCGCCGTGACCGATCTCGGCGAGCGCCTGGCGCAAGCGACCGAGCAGCGCGCGGTCCTGACCCAACGCCTCCTTGACATCCGCGACGATGAGCGGCGGTCGCTCGCGCGCGAATTGCATGATGAGTTCGGGCAGAACCTGACCGCGATCCTCGCGTTCGCCAGCACGATCGAAACGGTCAGCGCGCAGGAAGACGAGCAAGACGACGAGCAAGGCGAGGACAGAAGCGGCGTCGTCCAGGATGCGCGGATGATTTCGCAGGCGACATTGCGCATCATGGCCTGCTTGCGGGATACGCTGGACCGCTTGCGTCATCCGCCGGCGGAGGAACTGGGACTCGAAGCCAGCCTGATCAGTCTGGTTGAAAGCTGGCGCTCACGGAATGCCACGCGGCCGCTGGTTCAGCTCGATCTGCAGGGCGACTTCGCAGATGTACGGGGCGATGTCGCCACCACGGCCTATCGCGTTGCCCAGGAATGCCTGACCAACGCCTTGCGTCACAGCGCGGCGCGGGAAATCTTGCTCCGGATCGAACGGCGCACGGGCGAGGAAGACGCGCTTCTGATCTGCGTCGAGGACGATGGCGGCGGGGATGCCGCAAGCGTCGCGCAGTCGACGGGCTTCGGCCTGACCGGATTGCGTGAGAGGGTCGCCGCCGTCGGCGGCTCGCTGTCGATCGCGCGTGCGACGCGCGGCCTCAGCGTAGCCGCGACGATCCCGCTCGCCGCATGACGGTGCTTTCGCGCATGACAAGCCCGCAGACACAACACATTTCAATCCTGCTGGTCGACGACCATCCGATCGTCCGGCAAGGCTACCGGCGCGTCCTCGACCATCAGAGCGACTTCCGCGTCGTCGCCGAAGCCGACAGCGCAGCCGGCGCCTACAGCGCTTTCAAGACGCATGCCCCCGACGTCGTGGTGATGGACATCTCGATGAAGGGCGCAAGCGGTCTGGAGGCGATCCGCAATATCCGCGCGCGGGATGGCCGCGCGCGCATTCTCGTCTTCAGCATGCACAGCGAGGCGGCGCTGGTGAAGGCGGCCTTCGACGCCGGCGCCAGCGGTTATGTGACAAAAAGCACCGAACCGGCCGCGCTGATCCGGGCGATCCGCGCGGTCGCGCATGGCGAACGCGCGATGAGCGACGACATCGCCCACAGTCTGGCGGCGGAGAGCCTGAGCCCATCGCAATCGACGCTCGACCGTCTGGGGGAGCGGGAAATCGAGATCTTGCGGCAGCTCGCAACCGGCTCAACGACGGAGCAGATCGCCGCCAATCTCAATCTCAGCCTGAAGACCGTTCAGAACTACCACTACCTGGTCAAGGCCAAGACCGGCCTTAGAACGGATGCCCAGCTTGTCCGGCTGGCGGTGGCGTGCGGATTGACCAACCTGTAGCCGGTTGCCTTGACATCCCGGCCCAGCCCGCCGGGTTTTCGGCGCCGGCGGTGACAGGCAATAAGCTATGTGGCCCCGGCTTCGGGACCGCAGGGGTTCGGATATGACGTTACATCTATGTCTACATCGCTGGTGCGGTCGTAACGGCGGCGCTATGTGTCCAAAGCTTCAACCAGACTGGTGACTTTCAGCGACATCGCGGCGTTGACACTGTCATCATAGCAACCGACGCCGACGGCGTCATGCTCGACCGTGACGTGACCTTCGACAGCCGGCCGGAGCCCAGAAGCCGATAGCGGCTCCTGACCATGTGGCCGAAATTCCCTTCAGTTGACCGCAAGAGAGTGGAAACTGCGATGTCATGCCTTGAAGAAGGTTAGCAGGTCCGCGTTGATGATCTCCGCGTGGGTCGTGGGCATGCCGTGCGGCAGATCCTTGTAGACCTTCAGCGTGCCGTTCTTGAGGAGCTTAGCCGCCAGCGGCCCTGAGTCAGCGAACGGGACGATCTGATCGTCCTCGCTGTGCATCACCAGCACCGGCACGGTGATCTTCTTGAGATCCTCGGTGTGGTCGGTTTCCGAGAAAACTTTGATGCAGTCGTAATGGGCTTTCGTGCCGCCCATCATCCCCTGACGCCACCAGTTGTCGATGACGCCCTGCGAGACTTTTGCGCCGGGGCGGTTGAAGCCGTAGAACGGGCCTTCAGGGATATCGCGATAGAACTGGGCGCGGTTCGCCATGCCAGCGCGGAAGCTGTCGAACACCTCCATCGGCGTGCCGCCCGGGTTCGTGGTGGACTTCACCATGACCGGTGGGATGGCGCTGATGATGGCGGCCTTGGCGACGCGGCCGTCGCCGCCATACCGGGCGACATAGCGAACCACTTCGCCGCCGCCGGTCGAATGGCCGACGTGAATGGCGTTCTTCAGGTCGAGGTGCGCGACCAGAGCGGCGCTGTCAGCCGCGTAGGTATCCATGTCGTTGCCAAGGTCGGTCTGGGTGGACCGGCCATGGCCCCGACGATCATGCGCGATGACTCGATAGCCCTGCACCAGGAAGAACAGCATCTGGCTGTCCCAGTCGTCGGCGCTCAGCGGCCAGCCGTGGTGGAACACGATCGGCTGACCCTTGCCCCAATCCTTGTAGAAGATTTCCGTGCCGTCCTTGGTGGTAAAGGTACTGTCGGCCATGGTTTTGGTTCCCTTATTGGTGTGAGGACGGGATGGCGATGCTCGGGCACGGGCTCGGCGGCCGCCATCGAGCGCGTTCCTGCTGCCACGGCGACACCAACGTCCGCCAGCAGCACATGACGCCAAGATGCGAGGCGGCTGTCGGCGTCGTCGTCATGACGCTCTGCCCAAGCCGAGATGCGCGGCGAGGAAGGCCCAAGTTCGCCCGTTCGCTAAGGTCGCCGCCTTCGCGTCGTAGTGAACGCCGGTGTGGCGCGCGAAGGCATGGTTGCAGCCTGAATAGCTGTAGATCTTGGCGCTGGGCACGTCCGCGAGCGCCGCCTTGATGCGGGACTGGGCATCCTTGCTGATGAATTCGTCTTCTTCCGCCAGATGCATCAACAGGGGTGCCGCAATCGCTCGGGCTTCTCCAAGGTAACTTTCGGTATCGCCGCCATGATAGGCGACAGCGGCGTCCACGGTGTGGCGAGCGGCGGTCAGATAGGTCATCAGACCTCCGAGACAGAAGCCCATTACCCCGACCTTGCCGGATGCGCCTTCCAGCCGTTCGGCGGCGCGCACAGTCGCTAGGACATCACGCACGCCGGTGTCGCGATCATAAGCGGTGTAAAGGGCCAGACCCTTTTTCCACTCTTCTTCTGACCAAGTGTTGAGATCGACCCCGCGCTCCTGTCGCCAGAACAGTTCCGGCGCGATCGCGATGAAACCTCTTTCGGCAAGTTCGAGGCAGGTCTGACGCATATCCTCGTTGACGCCGAAGACCTCGTGGAGGACGACGACAGCCGGCGCAGAGGCGTTGGTCGGCCTCGCGATGTAAGCAGAGAATTCGCCGCCCTCGGTTGGTATATTGATCGTTTGGCTCATAGTGTCCCCGCTCGATCTGTCAGGGTAGCCTAGGAGCGGAGGGGCGACACCGCCATGGACGGATATGACAAAAGGTAGGGCTGAATCGGCAATCGTCTCGGCGCCGCAGATTGAGGTCGCGCTGGCTTGCGATGCCGGCACCACGAACGGGGGGATGTATGGCCTCACCGACCTCTTTACGTATGCGGGTGAGTTTGCGGCGAAGCGGCAAAACGACGACGCGCAACCGCCTGTTCGCATCACGCATTGGCGAGCGGACGATGGCGTCCTTGAGGTTCGCTGTACCTATGACAGCTGCCCGGGGTCCCCACACGCACCAGCGGTGGTGGTCATTCCAAATAACCACCGAGCCATATTGGAGCCTGAGAGGGATAACGCCTTAATTACATGGCTCCGCCTGAAACATACCGAGGGCGTCGTGCTCGCCGGCGTCTGCGGCGGCGTATTCCTCTTGGCGAGGACGGGACTTCTGGCGGGACGACAAGCAACGACCCACTGGGCATTTAGCGATCAGTTCGCGGCCCAATTTCCCGACGTGCTTACGGAGTCGGACCACATGGTCATCGACTACGGAGATGTCCTGACCGCGGGCGGTGCGCTGGCGTGGGCGGATCTGGGTCTTCGGCTCACCGAACGGTTTCTAGGTCCGGCCGTCATGCTGGACACCGCGCGCTATATGAATGTCGATCCGCCGGGCCGGGAGCAGCGCTTCTACAGCGGCTTCGAGCCCAGGACGAAACATGGCGATGGCCCGATATTGAAGGCTCAACATTGGCTTTCAGCTCAGCGCGAGCGACCGGTGACGGTTTCGGGCATCGCTCAGCACGCCGGCCTGGAGCCCAGGACCTTCCTGCGGCGCTTCGTGTCTGCGACAGGCATGAAGCCGAGCGAGTATCAGCAGAGACTTCGGATGACCCGAGCCCGAGAGATGCTGGAGTTCTCGCGAGCGACTGTCGACGAGATCGCATCGAGCGTAGGCTATGATGACGCCGGCGGATTTCGCCGCGTTTTCCGCAAAATCGTGGGACTAACGCCCTCCGACTACCGGCGTCGCTTTTCTCGGCTCAGCCGAAGGAGCGACTGAGTAGAGCGCGATGGGATTGGGTTGAATCACCATCGCGCTCTAGGTTTTTGATTGAGCATGATCTCCACGCAAACGCTTCGCGTTTGTCGCGAGGGAAAACCGGACTCCACTTTTCCGGATCATGCTCGAGGGGCCCCAAGCGTGCGCACCCAGGGAGGTGCGGCGAGCAGCTTCAGCCGCGCAACAGGGATCCGTTTGATGCACGTCAGAATGTCCATTTCCCCGCTTGATCGCTCCAAAGCGGCCCTTCCGCTTGCGGCCAGATCGAACCACCAGACGAACGTCCGGATTAGTCTCGCCGTCGCAGAGCGGAGCGTCGCAAGTCCCCCCAGGCGGTCGGCCGGATGGGCATCCGGACCCAGCGATTGTGGCATGAGGAACCTGGATAAACGCTCAGGCAATCGGTCAAGACCTCTGTGCAAAGGTACTAGCGCCTGCGCGGCGCTTCCAGGCCCCTAAGCAGCAACGCCAGCAAGGCATCGATCCTGGCTGCGAGCTGTGGATCGTTCCATTCGTCGGAATGGGCGGGATGGTGGAAGCGGATGGTGGCGTCGAAAACCGCGCGCGCCGACGCCTTGACGTCGGCGACATGGAAGGCGCCCTGCTTCACGCCGTCGGACAGAATATCGGCGACCTGCCCGACGAGGCGTTCCTTGTGCGCCTTCACCACCTGGCAGGCCTCCTGCGCCAACGCCAGATAGGTCGCGAACATCTCCGGGTCGTCGCAAACCTTCTTGCGCTTGATCTCGAACATCGTGCGCAGCCAGCGCTCCAACCTGGCGGGCGCCGGACCTGACGCTTCCGCGATCTTCTCAAGCGGCGCATTGGCACGGTCGAGCCAGCGCTTTGCGACGGCTTGGCGCAGCGAAGCCTTGCTGGGAAAATGCCGGTAGACGCTGCCGTGGCTCACATCGAGCGCACGGGCAACGTCCACCACCGTTGCCTTCGCCAGTCCGAACCGGCGCAGCACGTCCTCGGTGGCTTCGAGAATTCGCTCCGGAGTCAAAACGACGACTTCGTTCATGCGTGCACCGTCTCGCTGTCGGGCATTGCCATCCGCGCGGCGGAACAGCGCGGGTCCTCGCCGGCTTCGTCGATACCCGCCGCCTCGTCGGCAGAGGCATAGCACCCGGACATGCCCATGCGGCCCAAGTCCGCGGCTGGAACGCCGGATTCGTCGGCCCCGAGTTTTCGCAAAGCCATCGGGGCGCTCGGCATGACCGCCCCTTCGGTCGGCCGGAATCTTGCGGCCTGCGTTTCGAGATGACGCGCGACCTGATGATCGAGCCAGCGGTGAATTTGGGCGGTCAAATCAAAGATTTCGATCGTCATTAGATAAAGTCCTCTGCAATTCCCCGGACTCATGGTCGATCGGCCACGCGCCAAGGTGACGCCCAGATCAGCGTCGGACTAACCTATAGCTATAGTGATAACAGATTTCAATATCTGTCAGTCAATATCCCGTGAACGATCGGCTGGCCTGGGCATGCGGGCGCCTGGCCCGTGCGCGCCCCGGCTCGCGTTTGTCTCGCCGGGTCGGCTCTGCTAAAGCGCGGCGTAACCCCCAACCATCAGAGTCATCGATGATTCCCCGTTATACCCGCCCGGAAATGGCCGCGATCTGGGAGCCGCAGACGCGCTTCAAGATCTGGTTCGAGATCGAGGCGCATGCGGCGGACGCGCTGGCGGAGCTTGGCGTGATCCCCAAGGACGCCGCCAAGACGATCTGGGCCAAGGCCAAGGACGCCACGTTCGACGTCGCGCGGATCGACGAGATCGAGCGCGAGACCAAGCACGACGTCGTCGCCTTCCTCACCCATCTCGCCGAGATCGTCGGCCCGGAGGCACGCTTCGTGCACCAGGGCATGACCTCCTCCGACGTGCTCGACACCTGCCTCAACGTGCAGCTCACCCGCGCCGCGGACATCTTGATCGATGACATCGACAGGGTCCTGGCGGCGCTGAAGAAGCGCGCCTTCGAGCACAAGATGACGGCGACCATCGGCCGCTCGCACGGCATCCATGCCGAGCCGGTCACCTTCGGCCTGAAGCTCGCCTATGCCTATGCGGAATTTTCCCGCGCCCGCGAGCGGCTGGTGCTGGCGCGCAAGGAGGTCGCGACCTGCGCCATCTCGGGCGCCGTCGGCACCTTCGCGCAGATCGACCCGCGAGTCGAGGAGCACGTGGCGAAGGCAATGGGGCTTTCGCCCGAGCCGATCTCGACCCAGGTGATCCCGCGCGACCGTCATGCGATGTATTTTGCAACGCTTGGCGTGATCGCCTCCTCGGTCGAGCGCCTCGCCACCGAGATCCGCCATCTGCAGCGCACCGAAGTGCTGGAGGCCGAGGAGTTCTTCTCCGAAGGCCAGAAGGGATCCTCGGCGATGCCGCACAAGCGCAACCCGGTGCTGTCGGAAAACCTCACCGGCCTGTCGCGCATGGTGCGCGCCTATGTGACGCCGGCGCTGGAGAATGTCGTATTATGGCACGAGCGCGATATCTCGCACTCCTCCGCCGAACGCATGATCGGGCCCGATGCCACGGTGACGCTCGACTTCGCGCTCAATCGTCTGGCTGGCCTGGTCGACAAGCTCCTGATCTATCCCGCGAACATGCAGAAGAATCTCGACCGGCTCGGCGGCCTCGTTCACTCGCAGCGGCTGTTGATCGCGCTGACGCAGAAGGGCGCGAGCCGCGAGGATTCCTATAAGCTGGTGCAGCGCAACGCCATGCCGGTCTGGCGCGGCGAAGGCGATTTCCGGACGCTGTTGAAGCAAGACGCCGAGGTGAAGAAATACCTCACCGATGCCGAGATCGACGAACAGTTCGACCTCGGCTACCACCTCAAGCACGTCGACACGATCTTCAAGCGCGTGTTCGGCGAGGCGTGAGGCGGACGGACGCAGAAGCATTCGTCAGAACAATATCGACGAACGCGAGCCCTCCGCTTGCCGTCATTGCGAGGAGCGAAGCGACGAAGCAATCCAGAGCCTCACGCGCCGTCCTGGATTGCTTCGCTTCGCTCGCAATGACGGTCTATTCGAGCACCTGAAGTGTTAGATCGGCCTTACCCTTGTTGTTCTTGTAGAACGTATCGACATAGCCGGGGATGCCGATCACGCTGTCGTTGACGTAGACGAACAGTTCGCCGGACTTCCGCGCCCTGAACGTCGCGGTGTAACTGGTCGCGGACGGGCACTGGCAAGGCGGCGAGTCGTTGCGCTCATAGGACAGCACGGTCTCGCCAAAGCCCCTGTTGCCGATGCGCACGACGGTCGCAAACCAGTTGGAGCCGACCAGACGCCGGATCGGCAGGCCCAGCGCCATCTTCCAATTCATCTTGTCGAAGCCGAAACCCTGCGGATCGGTTTGGATTCCGTTGGCTTTCTTCGGATCGGACTCGTTGAACTTGTGGCCGTCCTCCCAGGGGTCGGTGACATCAAGCGTGATGCGATAGGCCTTGCCTCGTTGCACCGCGAGGCCCGTCGCCGCGCACGGTTTTGCGGTGTCGAACGTCGCCTTGCCGACAGTGACGACAGGCTGTGCCTGTGGATTCTGGCTCGGCGTGCAAACTTGCCCCGTCAGGTCGAGCACCGCGAAGGAAACCCGGTTGACCAGCGCCACGATCGCGGATGCGAGACATACGAAGATCAGGAAGGCGAAGATGGACGGCAGGGTCCAGTGCTTGAGCAAATAGAAGGAGGCGCGGTAGGGCCCCGCCGTGCGCAGCCGATAGACGAAGCCCGACGGCAGCTCGGCTGGGGCGCCCGGCGTTCGCCAAATCTGGCGCATGCGGTCGCGGATGTATCCCTGCATCCAGCCGCCCGCATACATCAACACGCCGACCGCCAGCGCTCCGCCGAAGAAGCGGCCAGGCGAGCTGCGGAATGCGTCGAGCCAGGGTTTTGCAAAGCTCGGCAGGAACGCCCCGGTCAGATCGATGATGGGCACGATGATCTCGGCCGGACTCGCAGGGCCGCGTCCCGGATTCCATGCCCCGATCAGCGGCAGTGCGGCCAGGAATAGCGATGCGAAGACGGTCAGGAAGTATGTGACGCGGCGCGCCCAGACCCAGTCCCAGACCTTTTCCTGGCGCGATGCGCGCGAAGCGGCGCCCGCGCCTGCGCCGTCAGTCGCGATCGCGCCGTTATTGCCCACGACCGAATAGGTTTCCGGCAGCACGATCGGCGCGTAGCCATCCGTTCCCTTCGCGATTCGATCCAGCACGCTCTGATGGATTTTCGGCGCCGGCCGCGCGACGTAGGAATTTGGCAAAGCCAGTTCGGCCTTCACCTCGTGCTCGGGATCGGGGCGGCTTTTCCAAAGGTTGTTGATGTGCCTGATTTCTTCGACCAGCGACAATTTGTAGGGCGGCTGGCTGTAGATGTCGGAAAGCCGCCGCGGGCGGTAGCGATAATAGCCGCCAAGCCCATGCCGGGAATCATTAAGCTTGTCGTAAGCGTCGACCAACGGTTTCAACGCCTGTTCCTGGAACGGCAGGAAATCCAGACCGTAGACCTTGGCCCGCTCGATCATCCAGGCGAGCGTCCAGTAAGCCAGTCCGGCCCGCGAATAGCCGCCGCCGATGTCGGAATGAACGCCGACAAACCAGACCTGGCTGATACGTTCATCGTCGATATGCGGTTTGCCAGGCTCCGCCGGCCGGGCCGGCGTCCAGTTCTGATGGAGCGGAACCAACCCGTTGGGACCGCGGACATAGCGGTCGTCCCAGAGCACGGGCCGGAACGCATCGCGTTCTTCCTCCAGCGCCAATGCGTGGCAGGCCCGGCCGATCTTGTGATTCATGAACTGATCGGGCATCGACAGCGGCCAGTACCAGTAGTCGATGGCGCGCGTGATCTCCTCGATCGGACCGCCATAGGCATCGACGGTGTCCCAGACCCCCAGGAATTCGATCTTTTCGACATCGACGCGGTCAAGCTGCGCGAAGCTTGGTTTGCGGAAGATGACGTGACTGACAAAGTCGCGCAGCGCTCGCAACGGCCCGATCAGCAGGTTGGCCCCCGACCGGAAGTCCCGCTCCTTGCGGTATTGCCGATAGGCGATCTCTGCGTCGCGCGCCAGATGCTCGTCGTTGCCGTCATAGCGGATCAGTCCGATGCGCGCGATGAAACCGGCGACGACGCGGATCGTGAACGCGCCGCGGCTGAAGCCGAAGCCGTAGATCCTGTCGTTCTTCGTGTAGTTGCGGCAACAGAACGAGTAGATGTCGATGACGTTGCGCTTCAGCCCGAAGCCGAAAACGCCGCTGAGAATGGCGAGCGGCTTGAACGACGAGGTCCCGACACCGTCGTCGTAATAGGCGATCTGCGTCTCGGGATTTGTGAGATCAAGCGTCTCATAGAGACGCCAGACGTTGGTCTTGAGGACTTTTGCCGAACTGTTTCCCGTTCCGTCCGACAACAGAACGATGTTCTTGTTCGACATGGACGCCCCCCACCCCGTACGCCGCCGATTCCTTAGGCTGGCGCGGAATTGCGAATAAGACAAGGCACAATCAGAGGGAGAGTTTCGACAACAGACCTCAGCCGGCCTCGCCGTCGACCATCCGCGCCAGCACGTGATCGCGCCTGCCGAAGCGATGCCATAGAGCGGCGGCGACGTGAAGCACGATCAGCGCCAACAGCACATAGGCAAACAGGATGTGGCGGTCTTCGTAGGCCCCCGCGGCGGCCTTGTCCGGCGAGGTGATCTGCGGCACGTGGAACAGGCCGAACCAATCGGAATAGTTCGGGTCGCGTGCGCCCGAATGCGCCCAACCCAGCATCGCGACCAGAATGGTCACGAGATAAAGCAGGCTATGGCTGACGCGCGCCAGGATCCGCTGCCAGCGTGGCGTATCGGCCGGCAATTCGGGCGTCGGATTGGCGCCGCGCCAGGCCAGCCGGAGCACGGTCAACAGCAGCACGACATAGCCGAGATCGGCATGGATCGAGCGAAAGAAGAACCGGTCCGCGCGCGCCGGAAAATGGTTCATCCACCAGCCATAGACGATCATGCCGATGATGGCCAAACCCAGACCCCAGTGAAACCACCGCGACACGCTTCCCCAGTTCGAACCCGTATTTCGGATCATGTCCCTGCCTAGCCCCTCATGATGGCGGCCTTCTGATAACTGCCCGGCTGATGCAAGGCGATTTGAATCATTCAAAAAGAGGCTTTGGCGCAGGCAGAGGCTGGGCAGTCACTGTGATCCAATTCACGCTTGGACGTCGCCTTCTCGAATAGACTTCACGCCTGCGCAAGCGCTCGCGGCAACTCCTTGATGCGCATGACGAGGCGCCATGCAGACTGCCGGCTCTTTGATGGGAGCGGCCATCGACATCGGGCACCAAGTGCCCCGAGGAGGTGGAAGGTGAGCAAGATCGTCATCTGCGGTGGGGGTATGATCGGGCTGTGTGCCGCGACGATGCTCGTCCGCGACGGACACAATGTCACGCTCCTCGAGGCCGACGCTGCGGGATTGCCGATGGCCCCGGTCCGCGCGTGGGAGTCCTGGGACCGCCCCGGTGTTGCCCAGTTCCGCCAACCCCATAACCTGTTCGCGCGGTTTCGGATGGTCAGCGATGAAGAGCTGCCCGGGCTGACGGATTGCCTGCTTCAGGCGGGCTGCGTCTGGGTCGACTATCTCGACAATTACTCCCTTCCACCAGGGATCACCGACAAGGCGCCACGTCCGGGTGATGCAGCGCTACGGTTCGTAACCGGTCGGAGGCCGGTCGTCGAATGGACGGTAGCTGCGATGGCGGCCGCCGAGCCGCATTTGTCCATTCTTCGCGGCGTAAGGGTTCGCGAGCTGATCACGGGCGCATCGGCCATTTCCGGCGTACCCCATGTCGTCGGCGTACGGACGACGTCCGGCAAAGCGATCCGTGCTGATCTGGTCGTGGACGCAATGGGACGGCGCAGTCCGGCGTGCAAATGGATCGTAGCCGCCGGTGGCCGCAGCCCGATCGAGGAGGCCGAAGACAGCAGCTTCATCTACTACACGCAATACTTCTCGGGACCGCGGCGGCCTCGCCGGCTCGGCCGCGCACTCGTGCCGATGGGCATGTTCTCGATACTCACTCTCGACGGCGACAACGACACGTGGTCGATCACGCTGTATACTTCGTCGAAGAACAGAGCGATGCGGGCATTGCGCGATCCGGCCACGTTTCATCGTGTTGTCGCCGCATGTCCGGGTCAGGCCCATTGGCTGGATGGCAAGCCCTTAACCCCAATTCTGCCGATGGCCGGCATTCTCGACCGGTATCGGCGGTTTGCCGTCGACGGCCAGGCGGTCGTTACCGGCTTCGCGGTCGTCGGCGATGCGTGGGCATGCACCAATCCCTCGGCCGGGCGGGGCCTCAGCGTCGGCCTCGTGCATGCGCAAGTGCTTCGCAACACCGTCCGTCGGCATATCAGCGATCCAGCGGCGTTCGCGGCGGCGTACGACGCCGAGACCGAACGCCAGGTCACCCCGTTTTATCGAAACCAGATCTCGGCCGACCGGGTGCGGATTGCCGAGATGGATGCCCTTCTTGACGGCAGACCGCCGCCGGCGCCGAATCCGGTCATCTCCAAACTCCTTGCGGCGGCATCCCACGACGCTGATGTGTTCCGTGCGCTACTCGAGACCGTGCTGTGCGTTGCACTGCCCCAGGACGTGATGGCAAGGCCGTATGTGGCCGCGAAAATGGCGGAGTTCGAGGGACATGCCGAGGGACATTCCTTGCCGCCGGACAATCGCATGGATCGGGATCGGCTAGCGGCCCTGCTGGACAGTAGACAGGTCATTTCGCCCGCGGGCTCTCGGATTGCTCATGGTCAGCAGGCAAATTGAATCGGCGCCGTTTGGTATCAATCTTGGCACGCGTCTTTTGTGTCTTCAAACCTGGGAAGCGCAGGCCCCTTAGGGTCAATGGCGAACATTACACTCGACTGTCGCGACTTCGCATTTGCGCCGAATGCAACATTGGGCAACGGCCGTATCCGGGGAATGCCGGCCACGCACGGCATGGTCACGGTTGCTGACCAATAATCGGTTTGCGCCCCGCCAAGAGAATCGCGGGCTCGTTGTGCTCGATCGCGGCGCCATTTCAAGATGCAGGCTCGCAGTCCAAGCCCGACGGGTGTAGCGTCGTTCCGTTAACGACCGGCAACTGGTCGATCACCATTGCAAACAGGGAGGACGAGGATGGGTAGTTGGCTCAGTGAACGAGAACAGCGCCTTGTCGCGGGCGCCGAGGCGGCATCGGCCGCAACGCCGGTTCCGACCCAGATTGTATCGAACGGCGAGTATTTGCCGCCTTCGCAAAGCGCGACCCAGAAGAGGGTCGAAGAGCGCATCAATGAGTTGGCCGACCTTAACGGCAAACAGATCGGCTTGAACCGCCGGCAGTTCATGCGAACGAGCTGCGGCATGGCGGCCGCCTTCCTCGCCATGAACGAGATCTACGGCAACGTCTTCCAGGTCACGGCGGCCGAGGCCCGCGAGCCCGAAATGATGCTGGCACGGGCGCAGAGTCTCGCAGGACAGTTCGTCTTCGACGTCCAGACTCACTTCGTGCGCGACGAGTTCAAGCATGCGGAGCTCTTGGACCTTGCAAGCTTCGCCAGCGAGCACTGGAATCCGCAGATGAAGCAGGAAGGCGTGTCGTCGCTCGCCCGCTACAAGTTCCAGAACTACATGAAGGAAATCTATTACGACAGCGACACCACCATGGCGCTTTTGAGCGGCGCCCCGTTCGACGATCCGAGCTGGTGGCTGCTATCGAACGAGCAGATCGCCAAGGCGCGCGAGATGATCAATGACTTCGCGGGCTCACGCCGATTGCTCGCGCACACCGTGATCACGCCCAAGCAGCCAGGCTGGATGGATGAGGTCGACAAGGCGATCGCGGTCTACAAGCCCGATTCATGGAAGTCCTACACGATCGGGGACCCGCTGGCGCCGTCGAAATTCCCCTGGCGGCTCGACGACGAGCAGGTGATGTATCCGTTCTACGACAAGGCGGTGAAAGCCGGGATCACGACGCTATGCATCCACAAGGGCTTGCTGCCGCCCGATTACGAGAAATCCTTCGCCGGTGTATGGGAGTACGCAACCGCCTGGGACATCGGCAAGGCTGCCAAGGACTGGCCGCAGATGAACTTCGTCATCTATCACTCGGCGCTGCGTCCGTTCCTCGAGCTGCCCGACCAGGCCTGGGCCGAATTCGAGTCCACGGGCCGCATCCGGTGGGCCACCGATCTTGCGGAAATCCCGCAGAAGTTCGGGGTCACTAACGTCCACGCGGAGCTTGGCACGTCGTTTGCCAACTCGGCGGTGGCACACCCCAAATTCTGCGCTGCTCTGGTCGGCACGCTGATCAAGGGCATGGGGGTCGATCATGTCCTATGGGGCACCGATTCCGTTTGGTATGGGTCGCCCCAGTGGCAGATCGAGGCGCTGCGTCGGCTCGAAATCCCTGAGGACATGCAGAAGAAGTATGGTTTTGCTCCGCTCGGCGGCGCCGACAGTGCGGTCAAGCAGTTGATCTTCGGCGGCAACGCGGCCCGCATGTACCGGCTCAATCTCAAGGCCGCCGAAAATATCAGGATGCCAACATTTTCCGAGGACCGGCTGGCCGCCCTGAAGAGCGAGTATGAGTCCGCCGCCAAGGAGCCCTCGAATCTGCGTTACGGCTACGTCCGAGCCGCCTGATCGCGGTTTGGGCTTTTGCTCAATGGCCTCGGCGGGGATTCCTCGCCGAAGCCGCGCCGTTGGCGAAAGCAGCTGCCGCTTTGGAAGGACCTGCCTCATTTCACGTACTGGCTGATACCTATGGCCGTCGGAATACCGCTCATCATTCGCGCGCTTCTTTGGCCGCAAGGCGATCGGTTGGAGGGGTTGTATACGGACCCTGAATTTGCCGGCCGAGGCATTGGGACTGAATTGCTTGGTTTGCTCCAAGGGTTGATGCAAGGACGGGGTATTCCAGCAGTGCGCGCGGAAGCAAGCTCGAATGCGGAAGTATTTTACCTTCGACGCGGCTATGAACGAGCTGACCCGCCCACATCAGAGGGGGCTCAGCCAATCCGAAAGCAGCTGTCATAGAAGCTTGCAGCTTCTCTTTGCATCTCTATGACCTGCATCCGATGATGACCGCTTTGGTCATTCTCGACCGAATTGGGCCATCCGCGACATGTCCGGTTTACCCCCGACAGCGACGGAAGAGCCGACAGTCCGGTTCGGCAGCTTTGTGCCAATAAGCGACATCGCGCTGGTTATTCTCGATCGAGATGGTCAAGGCCGGACGTTGGTACTTGTCCGTCGTCAAAGCGTGCGGCCAATCGCTGCTGCCGCCAGCAGCGTATACATCTACGCTACATGAGTTGCGTCGCGAGTTTGTGTTGCCAAGGGATACCTCCTGGGTACCGCATCGATACCGCACGGCAGCAAGTTACTACTTTAGTAGAGACCAGGAAGAATGCCCAACTTTGGTTGGAGGATAGCGTTGAAACAAATCAACGAAATCTCGTCTTTCAGCCCTGTATGATTTCTTTGTCCAAGACGAACGGAGGCGTTAACATACGTAACTTAATCAACCGGGGAGCAACGTGACGCGTGAAATCCCGCAGGATTTCCGCGGCTACGGAATGTGCTCCTCCTATAACACGGGAGGTAACTATGGCTGAGCGCATTCCAGCAAACTTCCGACGCGTCATCACCGCCGCGGCGGGGGGAAACGTTATTGAATGGTATGATTTCTATATTTTCGGGAGCTTGGCCACGATCTTGTCGGTCAAATTCTTCGAAAAGAGCCACCCCGTCGCCGCCCTGCTCAGCACGATCGCGCTGTTCACCGCCGGTTTTCTGGTCCGGCCGTTGGGGGCATTTGTGTTCGGCTGGCTGGGAGACGTGGTCGGCCGCAAGTATACCTTCATCATGACGCTCGTCGGCATGGCACTCGGCACCGGGGCGATCGGGTTGATTCCGACCTTCGATCAGATCGGCTTGAGCGCCGCGATCATCCTGTTCAGTTTGCGGATGATCCAGGGTCTTTGCCTGGGCGGCTCATACGGCGGCGCCATCACCTATGTCGCCGAGCACGTGCCGGAAGATCGCCGCGGCTACTATACCGGCTGGTTGCAGACCTCGCCGACCCTTGGAATCGTGCTGTCGCTCATCGTGATCATCGCGACGCGCAGCTACTTTGGCGAAGCCGTGTTCAACGACTGGGCGTGGCGGATTCCGTTCTTGTGCTCCTTCCTGCTGGTGTTCGTCACCATGTACATGCGGGCCAACTTCGAGGAGTCGCCGGTCTACGCGGAGATCAAGGCCAAGGGGCAGACGAGCAAAAATCCATGGCGCGAGGCCTTCCTCAATCCCGCCAATCTCAAATACGTGGTGATCGCCACCATTGTGGTATTGGGCGAGGGCGTGGTCTGGTACAGCAGCCAGTTCTGGGCGCTGTTCTACTTGCAGACGGTTTCCAAGGTGGACACGCTCAACAGCTCCTTGATCGTGGGAGCCGGGCTGATCATCGGGACCCCGACACTCATCCTCTTCGGTTGGCTGTCTGACATCATCGGCCGGAAGCCGGTGATCTTGGGCGGATTCTTTCTTGCGGCGGTTACCTACTATCCGCTGTATGCGTGGCTCGGGTCGGTCACGCAGCCGGGCCATGTCAACATCCCGATTGCGATTTTCATTGTCGCCATTCTGGTCGCCTATGTCGGGATGGTCTACGGGCCGATCGGCGCGTTCCTCGCTGAATTTTTCCCCGGCAGGATCCGTTACACGTCGGTATCCATGCCGTATATGATTGGCAACGGCTGGGGTGGCGGGTTGGTGCCATTCATCACCACGGCGGCTTACACGGCGACGGGTAGTCTCGCCTATGCGCTGATCTACCCGATCACAGTTCCTGCGGTGTGCCTCGTGCTCTCGCTGTTCCTGATGCCTGAGACTCGCAAAATGAGCGTCTGGGATCAAGATGAAAAGGCGTTTTCGAAAAGCTAAAAATCTAAGGCATATGCGGGGCCCGTTCAGCCCCGCATCCGCCCCCGCTTAGGTACAGCCCCAGAAACTAGAACGTCTTTGGTACGCCCACAGCCACACACGACTATGCTATCCGAGGCGTTTGCGCATATCCGCGCCCCATCGGCGCGGCGCTGGCATTCGTCGGCTGCGGCTCTTGCCGCGACGGCTTGCGCGATGCAGAGATCAATCGCAGCGCGGTCCAATGTCCTCTCGCGTTCGTGCTGAGCCGAAAGCGGCATCAACACCGCGCCGGAAGCGCGCCAAAGCCAGGATCATTCGATGACCAAGGTCGCGAACGTGACGCCACCGATCCCACGCGGTCATCGCGCGCGACGTGCCGCAGGTTAGCCCGATCCCCGCCTCTGCAAGGCTCGTTTAGGGCTTCCTCTTCCTAAGAAGTCAGATCGCAACCTGTCAGCATAGTAGACCAATGCAATCGCGGCAAACGAGAGACAAAACAATTCGCCGGCAATCAGAAAAGCTTGCCCAGCCGTTGTCATGGGTCCCTCCCTTATTTGCTTTATTTGTTCTGAGGTACCGGCGCATCTGTAAGATTGCCGGACAGCCACAATAGCACAGCCGCCGACATGACCATTACGATAAATCAACTTCACCGTTTGCCGCATTGCAGCGAGGATAGGGAGCGCTATCGCACCGAACGCGCGGTTCAAAGGTTATGGCGATGTCCGAGAAGGGTCAGAAGCCGACGATGGGCATGGCGACCGCATTATGGTACTTTCGCGTGACCGGAGGTATATCATCCTAGGCGCGTTGAGCATTTGTCGGGCGACCTTTCGGATTTCTAGACGATCCGACATCTGAGCCACCGGCTGCGCGCAAGGCATTTTTGTCAATGCAACCCGAAACCCGGTACGCTTCCAGCGGAGGTGTCAACATCGCCTACCAAGTCTTGGGCACGGGCCCGCATGACCTCGTGTTCGTCTTGGGGTGGGTGTCGAATATCGAAGGTGTTTGGGAGGAAGCGGCGTTCGCCCGCTTTCTGACCCGCCTTTCCTCATTCTCGCGGCTCATCCTGTTCGACAAGCGTGGCACCGGGCTATCCGATCGGGTCACCGATATGCCGAGCCTTGAGGTGCGGATGGATGATGTTCGAGCCGTCATGGACACCGCGGGCTCGGAACGTGCAGCCCTGTTTGGCCTCTCGGAAGGTGGCCCGATGTGTGCGCTATTCAGTGCCACCTATCCGGATCGGACCTCGGCACTAATCATGGCCGGAAGCTACGCGCGCCGTACTCAGGCACCGGACTATCCCTGGGGACCGACAAAAGAAGAGTACGGCGCCTGGATCGACCAAATGAAGCGCGATTGGGGAAAGCCATTCGGGCTCGATGCCCGTGCTCCGAGCATGGCCCATGACGAGCGCTTCCGGGATTGGTGGGCGCACTATCTGCGAATCAGCGCCAGTCCTTCGGCTATGGTCACGCTCACGCGGATGAATGGCGAAATCGATGTTCGGCACGTGATGCCTACGATCCGCGTCCCGACCTTGATCCTCCATTGTACGGGGGACCGCGCTATCGACATTGGCGGGGCCAGGTATATGGCGCAGCAGATACCTCAGGCGAGACTGATTGAGCTTCCGGGTTCCGATCATATTCCCTGGCTCACAAACGCAGACGCTGTTCTCGGCGAGATCGAGGAATTTCTCACTGGCACTCGCCACGTCCCAGAGCCCGACCGAGTGCTGGCTACCGTTCTTTTCACCGACATTGTCGATTCGACGAAGCGCGCCGCCGAAATGGGCGACCAATCATGGCATCGTGTGCTCGATGAGCACGATCGAACGGCGCGTTGGATAGTAGAAAAATATCGAGGCAGTCTGGTGAGAACGACAGGAGACGGGATACTCGCTACGTTCGACGGGCCAGGCCGGGCGATACGTTGTGCGCTGGATTTCGAGACAGCGGCCACGCAAATCGGACTGTCCCTGCGGGCCGGCCTCCATACCGGGGAGGTCGAAAGAAGGGACCGGGATATTGGTGGTATCGCCGTTCATGCCGCAGCGCGCGTGATGGCGTTCTCCGGCCCGGACGAAGTTCTCGTCTCAAGAGTGGTAACGGACCTGGTAGCGGGCGCGGGGCTGAAATTCGCCGAGCGGGGTTCGCATGAGCTCAAGGGTTTGCCGGGCCGTTGGGACCTGTTCGCCGCAAGCACCTAGCGGCAGTTGAACCCTGTCATTCGATTGCATCGTCAGCGCATCTATGAGGTCCGATGTCGCAGATGGGTCAAACTCGGACATTGCTTGATGCAGCCGGCATGTCTCAAATGTGCCAAACGCTACCGACTCGGGGCTTTCGGACCATTTCCGATCTACCCCGAGGAACGGAAATAGCCAGACCGCGCCGGCGGGTCTCAAAAGTGCCATAGGAGACGACAGACCGACCGATGATGCACGTCATGTCTCGCGAGGAATGACGTACAGGAGGTGAGGCAGTATGGTTTCCGGCGAGAAGTAAAACGGTCCTTCGCCGATCCTGATGGCTCCCATCCGTTTATAAAACCCTTCCGCTGATGGTTCGGCATAGATCATGATGGCGCCGGCTTTTATTTCTTTTGCGCGAGTTACAGCCGCCCCGAAAAGAACTCGACCGATCCCGCGTTTCCAACGCGCTGGATCAACGTAAAGGCCGTGAAGCAGCGCAATTCCTTGAAGCGCGGTCGGCATCACCCAAACGACGCCGACGACTTCGCTAGAGCCGTCTTGTGCCACTTGAACATAATTCGCACTAATCATTGGTAGAGTTATCGTAAGCGAGGGCATCGAACGGTCGATGAACGCTTCGTCGTATCCCGCGTGCATCGTCGCACGCACAGAGAGGCGCGTTAGCTCACGTTGTTCCTCGGGCTTGGCCTGTCGAACCGTATAGACGCCCATCACAACCTTCCATTTCTCAGCCGCAATCCTAATTGAATTTAGCATCGCTTAGAAGGTCGGCAATGGGTCGTTAGCGCCGTTTTGGACTACGACCGATGACTTCCGGTCTTCCCTCAAGAGCAGACCTTTTCATGGGCCGTCTGCATGTCTCAAAGGTGCCACTGCACTGGGACGAAACCGCTCGCGCGGTAGGACGCGGCGGCTGGCGACACAGTCAATACGATAGCGCGGCGGGACGTCCTGTCCTCGGATGAGCGGAGCCGCAACCTTCACTCAAGATAGGCGCATCCCGGCCCGAAGATGCAGCACGATGCCATCCGCACCGCCAAGGCTAGCTCAGCGGGGCGCTCAACAAGATGCCGGCGTGGGCAGATGTCAGTTCGTAACCCGTCACCCTTCCGGTATTCCGGCCATACGCATACCCTGATAGATGCGCTCGCGTTTGGCGAGGTAGGTTGGGTTATCACTGAAAGCGCCGTCCCGGTAGCGGCGGACGGTAAAGCTTGGATCAAGCGCAAGTCCTGCCCTCGCCGAGGCGCTCGCCTCATCCAGCGAGCCAAGCAGCGCTAGTGCCGCGGCGAGCCAGAAATGCGCGAGCGTGTAATTTCGGTTGGCTTCGATGCTGCGGCGGAGCCAGCCGAGCGCTTCTGTATCCGCCGAAATATGCAACTTAGACAAGCCAACCATTCCGAGCCAGCGATGGGCGAAGATATCGCGAGGAGAAAGGCGAAATGCCTCGTTGAGATGCGCCTCAGTCTCGGCTCCGCGCCCCATACAACATTTGGCAAGGCCGATTTGCACGTGCGCCTCAGCCAAGTTGCGATCCAGCGCCAAGGCTCTCTCGCACTCAGCTATGCCTCGAGCGCCGCGGTTAGATGAAATAAGCACGGCGCCCAAGACCAAATGGGCCCACGCATGATTCGGAGCGAGGGACAGCACCTTTACCAGCGTAGCCTCGGCTGCCGCGAGAAGCGGGAGCCGCTCGTCACTCATGTAGGTCCCGGCAACTACTGCATCGACGAGCGCCGTCCCGACCATCGCCTCAATATTCTTGCGATCGAGGGCTAACGCCTGCTTAAAAATGCTGCGTGCTTGTGCCATGTGGTCGGGGGTTGGCCCCTTGTTGAACCACGCAGCACCCTGAAAATACAAGTCCAATGAATCGGGATGCGGCGAGCGATCTGCCCGACGCGCGCCTCAGCCTCGATAAGTTGGGTGTTTAGCGTGTTAGCGAGCCTCGATACGATCTCGTCCTGCACATCGAAGATATCGGCAATTGGCTTGTCGAACCGTTCGGCCCACAGGTGATTGCCGGTTCCAGTGTCGTTCAATTGCACATTCACTCGAAACCGATTGCCACTCCGCTGCACCGACCCTTCAAGCAAGTATCGAACGTTTAATTCGCGACCGATCTGCTTGAGATCAATCGCCTTGCCTTTGTACGTGAATGCGGTGTGTCGGCCTATCACGAATGAGCCGCTGATCCGTGACAAGTCCGTGGTCAAGCTCTCGGTCACGCCATCGACGAAGTACTCTTGCTCCGGATCACCGCTGAGGTTGCTGAAAGGCAGCACGACGATGGAAAGATGAGGCGGTGAAAGCGCGCTCGGCTTGGCGCTCTCAGCTTGTCTCGCCGGATCAGGGTCATCCCAGACCACGGCATAGGCTCGGACCGGGCGCAGTATGTTTTTGAAGTTCTGCTCGCCGAGATCGGCGAACTCAATATCGATCTTGCCCCGGACATAATCGTAGGCCGATGACGAGATGCAGATGCCGCCAGGTTCTGCGATACTCTCAAGCCGCGCGGCAATGTTGACACCATCTCCGAAGATGTCATGGGGCTCGACAATTACGTCACCAATATTGATGCCCACACGAAATGCAATGCGCCTGTCTTCCACGTCGGCAATCGCACGTTCCTTGATGCGGTTCTGGAACTGCACCGCAGCGCGGACCGCCTCCACCGCGCTCGGAAACTCGGCCAAGAACCCGTCACCGGTGTTCTTCACCACGCGGCCACCGTGCTCGGAGATGCTCGGTTCGATAGCGTCCGCCAGAAGCGCGGTCAGTTTGGTATGCGTGGCCTCCTCGTCGCTGTGCATGAGCCGCGAGTAGCCAGCTACATCGGCGGCCAATATCGCCGACAACCTGCGCTCGACACGGGTTGGCCGGTCCTGCACCATCGCCCGACACCTCTCGGCTGCAGGTACATCTTACACGATACATCCAGCCTAGGCACCACCAGACACTCCACTTGCAAGGTGAATGTTTTGCAAGGTGAATGTTGCTGATTGCTTCGACTACAGCAGCTGCCAACTCAGGCCATCAACTGGTCAGGGCATCCTCGTCGGATTCATGCGAATTTTTGGACGGCATGCGGTTGGCCTGAGTGCCGGAAGGATTTTTCTCGGCCGGGCAAATCAGTTGATTCGCGAAAGCGATGAGTGAACTCAATCGTTCCGGCCTTGAGCGGCGCTTCTTTTCGCCAATGCATGCCCATTGCCCCGCCGCGCCCATGCCTGACGGGCAAATCACGCGCTGTCCCATTTTTCTGTCGAGCCCCCCGCGCAAAAATATTCCGCTTCGCTGACGACCCAAATCAAACTTATAAGTTTCGCCGTCTCATCCCTCACGAGGGGCGTATCGCGATCGTCACGGACGTTGGGATGGGATGCGGTGGACGCGACAGCGTCGTGCGCGCGGACGTGATCGCAGGGCGGGTCGACGAGATCCGTGAGCGATCTTCGAGCGCGCAGACGAGCGGCGTTGTTGCGGACGGCGAAGTCGTGTGGTCCTGACACCCGTTGCTGGTGTCAAGTCTCGCGGAGGTTTCGATCGGCCCGACCGGGCGCGTGAAGCCATTCAATCCGCGAGGCGACGGTGGCAAAAAGGAACTCGTCACCGGGGAGAGCGCGAAGGAAACCGTTAAAACCATTGCGCAGGGAAGGCCGGATGATCGGCCACACCTGTGGTTCCTGCCGCGTGCTTTTTTTGTTGCACGCGGGCCATGGGTGCGAGCTGAGCACCCGGCCTTCCCTGCGCCCTCTTCTTTTTCGGGGGCAAAGCCCAGCAACAGCTCGGACGCGATCGGCGCCGCGAGGACGACGAGATGTGTCAAAGTCATTCGAGAGCGGACAAAATAACTGATAGCGAACGCCAGATCGGGTACAATCGCCGCGTGCCAAGCTTCCCTACGATTCTCGTTTTTGACTCAGGCCTTGGCGGGCTCACCGTGTTGCGCGCGATCGTCGCGGCACGGCCGGATGCGCATTACATCTATGTCGCTGACGACGCGTTCTTCCCCTACGGCCATCACGGCGAGGAGCAGATCGTCGCCCGCGTGGTCCCGCTCGTCGGCGACCTGATCGCCGCGCATGCCCCCGACCTGGTCGTGATCGCCTGCAACACGGCGTCAACGCTCGTGATGTCGCATCTTCGCGAGCGATACAAAGTCCCTTTTGTCGGCACCGTGCCGGCGATCAAGCCGGCCTGTGCGCGATCAGCGACCAAGCGTGTGTCGGTGCTCGGCACCAGGGGCACCGTGCAGCGCGAATATACGCGCGCCCTGATCCGCGACTTCGCGCAAGGCTGCGAGGTGACGTTGGTGGGCTCTCCCGAGCTTGCCTCGCTCGCCGAAAGCGCGCTGAGCGGCAATGAGGTCAGCGACGAAGCGATATCGGCCGAGCTCGCGCCGTGCTTTGTCGGGGATCTCTCGGACGAAACGGCGCGCACCGACACGATCGTGCTGGCCTGCACGCACTATCCCCTGCTGCTGGATAGGCTGATCAAGCTTGCGCCGTGGCAGGTCTCCTGGATCGATCCGGCGCCGGCGATCGCCAGGCGGGTGTCCGATCTCTTGGGCCCTCCAGGCGAGGAAGTCGATCGCGCCGGCGCGGAAATGGTGTTTACTTCGAGGAGATCGCACACGCTGAGTCAGGCGCTGATGCCGTTCTTCGGCGGCCGCGTTCCAGCCTGATGGAGTTTTGAGGCCCCATGTCTTCACCGCCTATGTCCTCGCCCTTGAAGCCGCTCAATCGCTTGCGCCAGCAATGGCACAACAAACGCCCCACCTTCGGCGCCATCGCCACCATCCCGAGCGTCCAGACCGTGCGGATCATGGCGGCTTGCGGGCTCGACTGGATCATCGTCGATCTCGAACACGGCCCCATCGACCTCGCCTCCGCGCATGCGATGATCGTCGCCACGTCAGGCACCCCCTGCGTGCCCTTGGCGCGGATCGCCGCCAATGAACCGTGGCTTGCCAAGGCGCCGATGGATATTGGTGCGCTCGGCATCAATTTTCCGATGATCTCGAGCCGCGCCGATGCCGAAAAAGCCGTGCGCAGCGTGCGCTATCCGCCGCGCGGCGAGCGGCTGTGGGGACCGTTTCACGCCCCGTTCCGCTGGGGCGTGTCGATGCCCGACTATATGGCGACCGCCGATGACGACATGGTCTGCATGATCACGATCGAGCATGTCGAAGCGGTCAACCGCATCGACGAGATCATGGCAACGCCAGGTATCGACGTCGCCGTGATCGGCCCCGGCGACCTCGCGACCTCCATCGACAAGCGGGGTCAGATCGACGACCCCGAAGTGCAGGCGCTGATCGCCCGCGCCGAAGCCGGCATCCTGAAGAGCGGTGTCCCGATCGGCGGCGTGGCGCGCACCGCCGACCAGGCCAACCAGATGATCGACCGCGGCTACCTCGTGCTGGCGCTCGGCTTCGATTGGTCGCTGTTCCAGCGCGGCATCGCCGCAAGCCTGCAAGGGATCAAAAGGTAGAGTGATCAAAAGATAGAGTGATCAAGCGGTAGGAGCACAGTACCGCCCCCTCGTCCGCTTTGCGGCTGGCGCCTGCGCTGCTAAGCTTCGCTAATGGGGGAAGATCACTGAAAGCAAACGATTCTGATCAAGTTCCCCCTGGGGCGCGGAGTATGGCGCCAAGGTCGGTGGCCATAGGCCATTGAAAATTCTCGGTATTTACGTCGTTGCCAAAAACAGGCCGCTGGCCTCGCCGGCGCCTTAATCCGCAACGACCTACTGGCCCGCTTAAGGAGCTTAGATCGTACAATGCGAGGCCGGGTTCGACACATCTCGCTGCCGCGTCGCTTCATCATCGACCTCATGCATGCATCGAAGGGGGTACCCTTCGTCTCGTTGTCGCGCGCCCTCAGCGTCCGCCAACTGACCGAGGCTCGCGCGGCGGCTGGCCAGGCGCCGGGGTGGGCCGCGATCTTCGCCAAGGCGTTTGCCCTGGTGGCGAAGGAGGAGCCGATCCTGCGCACGCTTTACGCCAAGTGGCCGCTGCCGCATTTCTATGAGCTGCCGCGCAGCATCGCCATGGTCGCGATCGGGCGTGTCGAGGACGGCGAGGATTGCGTCCTGCCGGAACGGGTGCTGGCGCCCGACGAAATGGCGCTGACCGACATCCACGCCCAGATCCGGCGCGCCAAGGAGGCGCCGATCGCGGAGATCCCGTTCTTCCGGCGGATCATGAAGGCAACCCGGCTGCCGCTGCCCTTGCGCCGTTTCGGCTGGTGGATCGGCCGCAATGTCGGCCGCTGGCACGCCAACAATTTCGGCTCGTTTGCCGTCACCTCGGTCTCGGCCTACGGGCCCGGCGAGCTCCACGCCATCAGCCCGGGCCCGTTCATCCTGAGCTATGACGTGGTGGCGCCGGATCAGACCATCGATGTCGTGATTCGCTGGGACCACCGGATTACCGATGCGGCATTCGTGGCCAAAATCCTGACCCGGCTGGAGCAGGTGCTGAACAGCGAAATCCCGGCTGAACTGCGCAAGCTTCGTCAGCCGGCCGAGCCGAGGACGGTCCGCTCGGCCACCGGCTGACGGCCCTCATTCGGGGGCGTCCCGGCATCCGGAGGTTCCGGTTGAATTCAACAGGCTATCCCGGTTCGATTTCGCCTCAGAAACCGAGGCGTTTCAATTGACAGAACAGGGGTTTTGCCCTTAGAAACCGCCTTGCTCGCGGGCCGTTTCGGCCCGCGAAGCATTTCGCGACCCGTGGTCCGGCCCTTCAAGCTTTGGGGGTTGGACCTGTCGGCACCGGGAGCTTTCCGGTGCACAGGAGGGCGCGTTTCCTCAAACCCGAGAACCGCAAGAGGACGCGATGACCAAGCGCAGTGAGGCGAAATACAAGATCGATCGCCGTATGGGCCAGAATATCTGGGGCCGCCCGAAGAGCCCCGTGAACCGCCGGGAATACGGCCCCGGCCAGCACGGCCAGCGCCGCAAGGGCAAGCTGTCCGACTTCGGCGTGCAGCTCCGCGCCAAACAGAAGCTGAAAGGCTATTACGCCAATATTTCCGAACGCCAGTTCCACGGCATCTATGTCGAGGCCGGCCGGCTGAAGGGCGATACAGGTGAGAACCTGATCGGCATCCTGGAACGCCGTCTCGACACCGTGGTGTTCCGCGCCAAGTTCGTCGCGACCATGTTCGCCGCTCGGCAGTTCATCAACCACGGCCACGTCAAGGTGAACGGCCGCAAGGTCAACATCGGCAGCTACCAGCTCAAGGTCGGCGACGTTGTCGAGGTCAAGGAAGCCTCCAAGCAGCTGACGCACGTGCTGGAAGCGGTGCAACTCGCCGAGCGCGATGTGCCCGATTTCCTCGAAGTCGATCATGGCAAGATGACCGCGAAGTTCGTCCGCGTCCCGGCTCTGTCCGACGTGCCGTTCGCGGTGCAGATGGAGCCGCATCTGATCGTCGAATTCTATTCGCGCTGATCGATTCGTGCGTCCACGACATCAAAGGCCCCGGTTTTGCCGGGGCTTTTTTTGCGAGTCATCCAGACGCTCCGGTCGCGCGCCCAACCTCCAAGATTTGACGCATCGTGCTTCCAGCATCCGCGCCCGTCTAACCCGCCATCGCCTTCTTCGCGGCTTAGGCCAGGAAGCCCGAACGCGTGAAGCCTTCTCGCTCAGCATAGCGATCGATTTGATCGAGCACGTCGGCCGGCATCGTCACGTTGATACGAACGCTCTTTATGTCCGTCGCAGGTGCAGCGACGAGAACGGCGACGCCGTCCTTGTTCTGAGCGTCCGTCATGATTTCTTCCAGAGAGCTTGGCTCTGGCGCCGCTTCGCCATCTTCGGCCAACCCTTCCAGATGGAAGGCCAAAACTTCTGCGGCCATATCTCGCGCCTCATCCAAGGTTCTTCCTGCGCTGACAACGCCGGGAAGATCGGGAAAAGATACGCCGTAATCGCTGTTCGCCTCTTTATGGATCAAGGCAATATACTGTCGCATGTCTCATTCATCCTCTGCTGCTGGCAGGGCGGGCCGTTGGCCCTTCGCTATCCCAATTTTAGACCCGCTTGCTTCTCGATGCTCCTGAGCGTGCCAAGCGGGATGTCTCGTTTTGGGTGAGGCACCGTCACCCGCCCCGGTTTGGTCGGGTGCGTGAATTGGACATGGCTTCCCTTCAAGGGCGCCAAGTGTATAAATACACATTTGGCTTCGGCCAAGCTGCAGGCTGATGGACTTCCTCATGCTCTACACCCCTCCCCCGCGCGATCCCAAGGCGCCGCCGGTGCGCGTCAACCTGTTGTCGGACACCCAGACCCGCCCGACGCAGGCGATGCGCGAGGCGATGGCCCGCGCGGAGGTCGGCGACGAGCAGAGCGGCGACGATCCGACCGTGAATCTGCTCTGCGAACGCATCGCCGAACTCCTGGGCAAGGAGGCCGCGGTGTTCATGCCATCGGGCACCATGTGCAATGTCGCGGCCACGCTGGTGCATTGCCGGCCCGGCGACGAAATCCTGGCCCATGAGAGCGCGCATATCATCGCGCGCGAGGGCGGCGCGCATGCGGCCCTCGGCGGATTCCAGATCACGCCGCTTAGCGGCGCCGATGGGCAATTCTCGCCCGACAACTTCCGCGCGGCGCTTCATCCGCGCACCCGCTACCAGCCGCCGCAGACCCTCGTCAGCGCCGAGCAGACCGCCAATATCGGCGGCGGCACGATCTGGAAGAAGGCCGCGCTGGACGAGGTCACCGAGATCGCCAAATCCGCAAGCCTCGCCACTCATATGGACGGCGCGCGGCTTTTGAATGCCTGTGTCGCCACCGGCATCAGTGCGCGCGACATGGCGAAGGGGTGGGATTCCGCCTGGATCGATTTCTCGAAGGGCCTGGGCGCGCCGATCGGCGGCGCGCTCGCCGGCACGGCCGCCTTCATCGACGAGGTCTGGCGCTGGAAGCAGCGGCTGGGTGGCTCGATGCGCCAGGCCGGCATCTGCGCCGCCGCCTGCATCCACGCGCTCGACCACCATGTCGACCGCCTCGCGGAGGATCACGCCAATGCCCGCGCGCTGGCACGTGGGCTGTCGCAGATCGCGGGGATCGAGGTGCAGCAGCCCGAGACCAACTTGGTGTTCTTCAAGCCCGACGGCGCGGGCGTTGCCGGCGACAAGATGGTCGCCGAATTGCGCAAGCGCGGCGTCTGGCTGGCCGTGATGGACGGCCGGATCAGGGCCTGTACGCATCTCGATGTGACGGCTGCCATGATCGAAGAGACGGTGGGGCTCGTGCGGGAGATCGTGCGCGCGGCATAGCGATCATCCGCCGGGAGATGCAGGCAATCTCCCTCGTCACGGCATGTTGCCTGATGTCCGGCGCGGCCGCCGCTGCCGGCATCAGCTTCATCGAGGTACCGGCCACCGCTGGCGAAGGCGCGCTGACCGCGACGGTTTGGTCTCCCTGCGATACGCCTGATCAGGACGTCAGGATCAAGGGCCTGCGCGGGCCGGGCACGCAGGATTGCCCGGTTGCAGGTGAAAAACATCCGCTCGTGGTCGTCTCGCACGGCAGGACCGGTTGGTCCGCAGGGCATCACGACACCGCGGCGACGCTGGCCGATGCGCATGCGCCTTCGCTGACGCCGGGGTCAACAAATCAAGTGAGTTCGATTCGCGCAGGCAACTCGAATCAGCAGCCCGTATCGCCCTGTTTCCCTCCTGATGTCGCTTCGCTCATCCGGCCGTCGATCAACTCACCTCCCCATCGCCTGGTAGATCAGCGTCTTCACCTCGGACTGAATCCGGCCGCGCTGCGATGGCGACTGCATCATGACGATCGCGAACATGTCGTCAGCGGGATCGATGAAGAAGAATGTGCCGCCGACGCCGTCCCAGCGATATTCGCCCAAAGGCAGCGGCGGATGCGCCGCCGTGCGCACGGCGAAGCCGAGGCCGTACCCGCTGTCCCGGCCAGGAAAGTCATACTGATCGCGCGTGATCCCGGTGTCGGGACCGATATGATCCGAGGTCATCCGCGCGACGGTTTGTGCCTTGAGATAGCGCTTGCCGTCGAGCGTGCCGCGGTTCAACAGCATCTGTGCGAACCGCGCGTAGTCGCCGATCGTGCCGATCATGCCGGCGCCGCCGGACTCCCAGCGCCGCGGCAGAATCGGATCGGTGAGCCCGGCCACCGGGCGGATGAAGCGATCCTCGGGCAGCGGCTCGGCGACGCGCCCACGCTGCGTGCTATCGGCGAGATGAAACGCAGTGTCGCGCATGCCTAACGGATCGAGCAGCCGCGCCTTCTCGAACGCGAACAAGGACTGTCCCGACACCACCTCGATGACGCGGCCGAGCACGTCGGTCGAATGGCCGTAGTCCCACCGCGTGCCCGGCTGTTCGGCTAGCGGCAGGTTGGCGAGGCGCTCGGCGAATATGGCGTTGTCGAAATCACCCTCGAACAGGTCCGAATTGGCGTAGAGCTTTCGCACCGGGCTGTCGCCATAGAAACCATAGGTGATCCCCGACGTATTGCGCAGCAGATCCTCGATGGTGATCGGGCGCTTGGGCGGCTCGGTCTCAAGCGCCGGCTTTCCCCCCTCGCCGTGCCCGGCTGCGACCCTCACGTCCGCAAAGGCCGGGACATATTTTGAAAGGGGATTGTCGAGCGCCAGTTTGCCATCGTCGACCAGCATCATCGCGGCCACTGATGTCACCGGCTTCGACATCGAATAGAGCCGGAAGATGGTGTCTTCCGTCATCGGCACCTTGGTCGCGACGTCGCGCACTCCGAAGGTCTCGAAGAACACCGGCTTGCCGTGCTGCTGGATCAGGACGACCGCGCCGGGGATCTTTCCGGTGGCGATCTCGTTGCGGACGTAGTCAGCAACGCGCGCAAGCCCCGCGGCCGAAAAGCTGCGCGCTGCGGGCGCTGGGGATTTGGCTTCGGCGCTGTCCGACCATGCGAGGGCGATTGCGCCGAGCAGAAGTGCAAGCGCCGCGACAAACGCGCGGCGCGCGAGATCGTCAGTTCTCCATCGCTTCATAGATCAACTGCTTGACGGTGCGCTGCACGCGCTGGCGCTCGGTCGGCGTCTGCTCCAGAAGCACGAAGAACATGTCCTGCTTGCGGTCGATGACGAAATAGCAGCCGCTGGCCCCGTCCCATTTCAATTCGCCGAGAGATCCCGGCGGCGCCGGCCTGGCGTTGCCGGCATCGGTGCGCACCGCAAGACCAAGCCCGAAGCCGAAACCATCGCCGGGAAAATAGAAGACGTCGCGTCCTATCCCGGCGCCGGGCCCGATGTGATCGCTCGTCATTTCCTCGAACGCTTTGGGGCCAAGAATGGTCTTGCCCTCGAACTTGCCGCCATCGACCAGCATCTGCGCAAAGCGAGAAAAGTCCGCCATCGTCGAAACCATGCCGCCGCTGGCGGATTGAAATTTCTTGGCAACGGCCGGATTGTTTTCGCGACCGATCCGAAAATCGCTGTCGTTCGGCACCGGCTGCGCCAAGAGCTTCTGCTTCTCCGGATCGGTGACAAAGAAACCGGTGTCGTTCATGCCGAGCGGATCGAGCAGCTTTTGCCGTTCGATCTCGAGCAGGGATTTTCCGGACGCGACTTCCATGATCCGCGCCAGCACGTCGGTGGAATGGCCATACTCCCAGAGCGTGCCCGGCTGGTCTTGCAGCGGCAGTTTCGCGATCCGCTCGGCGAACTCGGCGAGATCGAAATCGCCCGCGTAGAGGTTCGCGGCGGCATAGGCCTTGCGCACCAGGCTGTCGCCATAGAAGCCATAGGTGATGCCCGAGGTGTGACGCATCAGGTCGAGAACGGTCGGCGGCTGGTTTGGCGGCACCAGTTCGAGCGTCTTGGAGCCGTCCGCGGCGATTTTTTCCACGCCGACCTTCACACTGGCAAATGACGGAATGTATTTCGCGACGGGATCGTCGAGCTTGATCTTGCCGTCCTCGACCAGCGTCATCGCGACGACCGAGGAGATCGCCTTGGTCATCGAGAACAGGCGAAAGATGGTCTTGTCCGTGATCGGCTCTTTGCTCGCCACGTCCTGCACGCCAAAGGATTCATGATAGACGGGCTTGCCATGCTGCTGGATCAGAACGATTGCGCCGGCGATCTTGCCGGTCGCGACCTCGTTCGCAAAGAACGCGCCGACCTTCGCAAGCTTGTCCTGGTTGAAATGCGCGCCGGCGGGAATGTCGAATGTACCCTCGGCGCGGGCTGACGGCGCTGCCGCCAGCAACAGCGTGCCGCAGGCTAGCCGGCGCAACATGTCACCTGAATTCATCGGACCCCTCCCCGGAAATCGCCGGGGAGTGTAACGGCCGTACTATCAGGCACAAGGGCCGCGCACGGCCAATAGCAAAAGCTTTGCGTTCCCAATGAAGGCGCACTAGGCCCTCCGAGGATTGGCGCCTTCCTTGGCGGGATACTTTGCGAGGCGCGATAGAGCTACCTCAATGAGCCCATCTTCAAAAAGCTGTAGCTTACGCTGAGACGCCTCGCCACCGCCTAGCCACGACCGAAGACCCTTCTTTACACCTTCGAGTGTCGGCTCTGCCCTTTCGTGCTTCAATAGCCAGTCGACCGTGCCGAGTAACTCCAAACCAAGAGGTGACTCAAAGCCCTCGATTAAATCGGTAGTTTCCTCCAATGCCTGATTGAATTGCTTGGCTTCTGTCGACTTTAAAAAGATCGCGACCACTTCCTTCTTCGAGTCTTCGAACCATATCGTGTCAAGAACGCTTGCGTCAGACACTCTCTTCTCGCAATGAAGATAGCTTCCGTCCAAATTGTTGAGTAAGTGCCCCAACGTCGGGGCGTAAGGTCCGAACTTGTCCGCGCGAAATTCGAGCCTCAGTGGACTGATACCTCCTAGCTCAACGATTCTACGCTGCAACAAATATGCAAGCTTGTGGATTTCAAGAAGAGTGCACTCAAAACCGAGCACTGAGTAACGACGCACCAATTCCGCGACGAGCGCACGCGCGGGCGTTAACTTTTCCACTCCAGCAGGCTTCGCTACGTTCTGATATCTCGCTGTTGGCTCGTAAACGATCACTTCGACATTTGTAAGCGGTCCGAGCGCATCCTGAATAAGGGGCCTAACATCCTGCCAGTCCAAGCCACCGTTTCCGCTTCCAAGCGGAGGGAGCGCTATCGATCGAACATTGTTCCTGACGATAAAGCGCTTCAGGTCTTCAAGGCCCGCTTTGATCCATTCAATTTTGGACGGATTCCGCCAATGCTTTTTCGTCGGAAAATTTACGATCCACTTAGGACCGCCGACCCAATTGTGACGTTCAGTAACAAAAACACGCCCAACTTCCATTTCCTTGTTCTTGCAGGCATCAACATATGCTCGGAAGTTTTCGGGAAATGCCTCCTTAAACATCAGCGCGATACCTTTCCCCATCACGCCTACGGTATTGACCGTGTTTACTAGCACCTCTGCCTTGGCGTCTAGCAGGTTACCTTCCGTGAAAGTAATCATCAGAAGTACCACCCTGTTTTGGTTACGATCTTGAGAGCCAAACCACGTTGATGGAAAAGTTCTTCGGCCCATTTCCTTTGCGTTTCATCGTAGCAGGCCACGTGGAGGAGCCTGTCAATCGACATCTGCTTATGGACTAATGCTTCAGCCTGATACCGGCTGGTTTTGCCGATGTCTTCGTTATCTCTACTGAAATCGCGGTTCTGCAAAATCTTCCAATCGATCCGATCAAGGTTCGCAAGATCGGATGAAAACTTTGCCTCCACGAGTGAAGCGTGGCGATCCGTAAACAGGAAGGGAATGGCTTCCTTCTGAAGGTCTCGAAGAGATGCTACTAAGATCACGATCTCGTCGTTCGCGCGTTGACGGACATTGCGCCCAGTGTAGATGTTGTAGGCCATCATCGACAAAGGGGTGAAATAGAACGGGATGTAGTCGCTCAAAGTGCCGCCGGGCGGCGCGGCAACCGGGTGCAAGTGCCGCTTCTCGATCAAATCGGGAATTCCGATATTCACAAAGTTTGGGTCCTGTTTCGGCGATTTCCTGCAATGGACGCCGTTGTCTAAAATCCACGGCAAATTGTCCTTGTGCGTGATCCTAAATATATAGGCGTTTTCGACCGTGAGTTCAGGTAGCGCCACGATTTATCCGCCCCAGGAGAGAAAACAGCGCTCTTAGGTTCCAACCTCGACACCGATTCGAGCTTTTCGGATCAGCATTCTATCGGACCCGAGCCGGTGCGACCACCCGCCAACCCCCATTAAGATTATCCCAACTCGGCTAGAGCCCGTGCATGAAGCTTGGAGCTGTCGTCGGAGAAGCAACAAAAGATCACCCGCGTCAGCGCCGGTGCTTCCGCCAGCGCATCGGCAACAGTGTTGATCGCAATGGCCGCCGCGCGGTCGGGCGGAAAACGATAGACGCCGGTGGAGATGGCGGGATACGCGACCGAGCCAAGGCCGTTGGCCTGGCAAAGCTCGAGCCCACGGCGGTAACACGCGGCAAGCAGTTGATCCTCGCCCTGATGGCCACCATGCCAGACCGGCCCGACGGCGTGGATCACATGTTTCGCGGGGAGCCGGTAGCCCTTGGTGATCTTGGCATCGCCCGTCTCGCAGCCATGCAGTGTGCGGCATTCGGCGAGCAGCTCGGGCCCGGCAGCACGATGGATCGCGCCATCGACGCCACCGCCGCCGAGAAGTGAAGTATTCGCAGCGTTGACAATGGCGTCAACGCGCAACGTGGTGATGTCGGCCACGATGACGTCGAGCCGCGCCTTCCCGATCTCCTTGCCGATCAGGCGCGCCGGCAAGGTCAGGCCGCGGCGTTGACCGCAACGCCCTTGTCGACAAAGAGCTGCTGCAATTCGCCGGCCTGGAACATCTCGCGGATGATGTCGCAGCCGCCCACGAACTCGCCCTTGACGTAGAGCTGCGGAATCGTCGGCCAATTCGAATAGGTCTTGATGCCGTTGCGCAGGTCGGCGGACTCCAGGACGTTCAAGCCCTTGTAGCCAACACCGACGTGGTCGAGGATCTGGACCACCTGACCGGAAAATCCGCATTGCGGAAATTGCGGCGTCCCCTTCATAAACAAAACGACGTCATTCGACTTCACTTCATTGTCGATAAATTGCTCGATGCTCATTTCCGTTTCCTTTTGGGGCGAGCCCCTCGGCCTAACCTTCGCGGGCAGGCCCTAACCCGTTGAACCCGATCACTTCCCTATATGTAGCGCAAACCATTGGGTATCCAAAGTAAAATGCCGAGGAGCTGGCATGCAAAGGGCGGGCCGGAGCCGATGGCCTGATGACAGCAATATCATAGTCTGGGGAGGCTTTTTTCCCGGATCGGACGCCCTATTTAGGACGGGCTTGTTGGGAACCAGTTCGCAAGCGCAACGTTCTCTCCCGCAACCGGAGACCCCTGTGTCGAAACAAGCCACCGCCGCAGCCCCGCTTCGCCCCCCTCATCCCTCACTTTTTTCCGAATCCGGCAGCCTCGCCCAGGATCTGGTGGAAGCCTTTCTCGCCGTCCGCGATGAGACCGAACGCCGCGCAGCGCCGTTGAGCGCGGAGGATCAACTGATCCAATCGATGCCGGACGCGAGCCCGGCGAAGTGGCATCGTGCCCACACCACCTGGTTCTTCGAGCAGTTTCTACTCGGCGAGCACTGCGCGGACTACGTGCCCTTTCACCCCGATTACGCCTTCCTGTTCAATTCCTATTATGTCAGCGCCGGCCCCCGGCACGCGCGCCACCAGCGCGGCCATATCACCCGGCCGGCCGCGGAAGAAATCACCGCCTATCGCCGCCATGTCGACGCAGCCATAGTGAAATTCTTCCAGTCGGCCGGCGAGGACGTCCTGAAGCGGATCGCCCCGCTAGTCGAGGTCGGCCTCAATCACGAGCAACAGCATCAGGAATTGATACTGACCGACATCCTGCATGCCTTCGCGCAAAATCCCGTTTCGCCCGCGTACGATTCCGCCTGGCGCTTTCCGGCCTCAACCCGCGCCGGTGACGACTGGATCACGCTCAACGAGGGCATCCACACGGTCGGCCACGCGGATGACAGCTTCCATTTCGACAATGAGAAGCCGGCGCACCGCGCCCTGGTTGGCCCGGTCAGGCTGGCGCGCAACCTCGTCACCAACGGCGAATGGCTCGCCTTCGTGAAGGACGGCGGCTACCGCACGCCGACGCTGTGGCTGATGGACGGCTTTGCAAACGTCGGCAATGAGGAATGGCAGGCGCCCGGCCACTGGCGCGAGGTCGACGGCGAATGGCGGATCATGACGCTCGGCGGCCTGCAGCCGATCGATCCCTTAGCCGCGGTCTGCCACGTCAGCTATTACGAAGCCGATGCGTTTGCGCGCTGGAGCGGCAAGCACCTGCCGACCGAAATGGAGTGGGAGGTCGCCGCGCGCGGCAACCAACTCAACGACGCCTTCGGGATCGTGTGGCAGTGGACCCGCAGCGCCTATTCGCCCTACCCCGGCTACCGCGCCATCGAGGGCGCGCTCGGGGAATACAACGGCAAGTTCATGGTTAACCAATTGGTCCTGAGGGGCTCCTCGCTTGCAACCCCGGACGGACACAGCCGTATCACCTACCGCAATTTCTTTTATCCGCACCACCGCTGGCAATTCACGGGACTACGCCTCGCCGACTACGGCGTCTGAAGTATCCGCAAGAAACATTCAAGCGCGCCGGAAAACGCGTTCAGGAGTATAGTATCATGAATGTGCACGCTCCCGCCTTGGCCGACGCGCATCTTCCCGACGAGCAGACTTCCACATTCGCACGCGACGCCATAGGCGACCTGTCGCAGCATCCAAAACGCCTATCGCCGAAATATTTCTATGACGCAACCGGCTCGGAACTGTTCGAGGCGATCACCCGGCTGACGGAATATTATCCGACCCGCACCGAGCTGAAGATCCTGCGCGACCGCGGCAGCGAGATCGCTGCGATCATTCCGAAGGGCGCGGCACTCGTCGAGTTCGGTGCGGGCGCGACCACAAAGGTTCGCCGCCTGCTCCAGACATGCGCGTTCGGCGGCTATGTGCCCGTCGATATCTCCGGCGACTTCCTGAACACGCAGGCAAGCGCGTTGCGCAAGGATTTCCCTATGCTTGCGGTCTACCCGGTCGCCGCCGATTTCACCGCGCCGTTTGCGCTGCCCGACGCGATCGCCGACCTGCCGAAGGTCGGGTTCTTCCCGGGATCCACGATCGGCAATTTCGAGCCACACGAGGCGTGTCGCTTCATGCGCTCGGCACGCGACATACTCGGCAACGGCGCGCAGATGATCATCGGCGTCGATCTCGAGAAGGACGAGCGCGTGCTCCATGACGCCTACAACGACGCCTCAGGCGTCACCGCGCGTTTCAATCTCAATGTGCTGGTGCGCATCAACCGCGAGCTCGGCGGCAATTTCGATCTTTCCGCCTTTGCCCATCGCGCGATCTTCAACCGCGAGCGCCATCGCATCGAGATGCACCTGATCAGCAAGAAGACGCAAACCGTTCGCATGCTCGGCACGAGCTTTTCGTTCCGGCCCGGCGAAAGCATTCACACCGAGAACAGCTACAAATATAGCGTCGAGCGTTTTGCGGCTTTGGCGCGCGGCGCCGGCTGGATCGTGCGGGAATCCTGGACCGATGAGAACAGGATGTTCTCGGTACATGCGCTGACAGCGTCGGGCTGATACCACAAGCGCACCAGTCTGATCTGTTGGGCTCGGGCTTTGCCCGCTCCGCGTGTTCCCGGCCGGCGAGCCGACCAGGGCACGAAGTGTGAGCGACATCGCAGACATTCGAAAGCCTAAATCGTATTGATCCATGGTCGTCGGTCACGCGATCGCGGAACGGCGGTTGCATGTCGGAGATCGGAGAACATCTGACGCGGGCGACGTCGTGTTGCCAGCAGGATGCACGGAACGGCCGGTCGCCGTGAACCAAAAGTGAGGCGCGTATACAACTATTATAGACGTTGCTAGAACTGGGGCGAAGTCGATGATCGGCTTCAATATTTTCGCGTCAGACGTTTAGGTCATTTCATGAAGCGTGCCGTTCGGGCGATTGTTTGCTGTATGGTCCTGCTGGCAAGTTCGGGCGGCGCCAGCGCGGATTCCGCGTTCGATCGGGATATGGCCAACCGCTACCTGCAGGCAGCGCGATCGGGCGATGACGATGCGCAGTTCTACATGGGCGCGCTCTACTCGGCGGGTGTGGGCGTACCGCGTTCAGACGAGGACGCCTTCCGCTGGTTCGCGCGCGCCGCCGATCAGGGGCACTCGCATGCGATGCTGATCCTCGGCGGCCTCTATGCGGTCGGACGCGGTGTCCAAAAGGACAACGTCAAGGCCTACGAATACGCCTACATCGTTGGCTCCGCGACCAAGGTCGAAGAATTTCGCAACGGCTCCCGCCAATTGATGGGCGTGCTCGAGGGCAAGATGACGCCGGAGGAGGTCAGCCGGGCCCGCACCGAGGCCAGCCGTTGGCGGCCGACGTCCAATACGCAGCCGGCGCAGGCGCCTGCTCCCGCCGATACGTCGCGCACCTACCAAGCGCAGCCCGCGCCAACGGCCTCGGCCCCACCACCGACGGTCTCCAATTCGCAATCACCAGCCAGGACCAGCGCCAATTCCGACGACCTCAACGGCGCATCCGGGTCCGCCGGCAAGACCACCAAGAAGAACGATATCGATGACCTCCTCGATCAGGTGCCGCAGGGCTTGCGCAAGAGATTCGGTTTTTAAGCCGCAGAGATTGCAATGACGTTCATGCGTATTCTTGGAATTGTGGTGCTGCTGATAGCCGCGGGCGGCGGATATTATGGCTATACCAACTACGTCCGGGTCCAGACGGTGACGGCCAGCATCGTGAGCCGGGCTCCCGTCTCTGAAGCCATCTATGGAACCGGGACGGTCGAGCCGCAGCGCTGGGCCAAGGTGGTTCCGCTGCAAAGGCGCCGGCTGGTCGAATTATGTAGCTGCGAGGGGCAGAACGTCAAAGCAGGCCAGGTGCTCGGCCGCCAGGACGACGCGGAGGAGCGCAGCGCGCTCCACGAACTCGAAGTCTCAAACCAGCAGGCGCAGCGCGATCTCGATCGGGCGGAGAAGGACCGGGGCAAGAACGACGCCGCGCAGACCGAGTACGAGCAGCGCTGGACCCAGTTCGAGGAATCCAAGACGCGGATCGCGGCACAAAAGGTCCGGATCGACGCGCTCGTGCTACGGGCGCCGCTGGACGGCATGGTACTGCGGCGCGACGGAGAAGTCGGCGAAATCGCGGGCCCCACGGATGTGCTGTTCTGGGTCGGTCCGCCCGCTCCGATGCAGGTCGTCGCCGAGGTCAACGAAGAGGAGATCAACCGGATCGCTGTCGGCCAGAAGGCCTTCATGCGCAGCGAGGCGTTTCCGGGACAGGCGCTGCGCGCGACGGTCTCGCAGATCACTCCCAAAGGCGATCCGACCCGAAAGACTTTCCGGGTCTACCTCCTGCTGCCGCCCGATACGCCGCTCCGGATCGGCATGTCGGTCGAAGCCAATATCGTCTTCCGCGAAAAAGCCACCGCGCTCGTGGTTCCAGCGGAAGCTGTGGCCGGCAACGCGGTTCAAATGATCGCCAATGACAGGATCGAGCGGGTGCCGGTGACTGTCGGCATTCGTGGCAACCGCAATGTGGAAATCATCGGCGACGTCTCGCGCGGAATGGCAGTGCTCTCCCCGGCCCGCGTCGACCTCGCCGACGGGACACGGGTTCGGATCGACAGCAGCCAGGCAAAGCGGGCCGCACCGCCGCCAGACGCGTCCTCCGATTCAACGCCGGATCAGGATACGGCCCCTTCCTCTTCCCCTGGCACCGTCGCGGCCGCCACAACCGAGCCCGACAACGCGGTTATTTCAGCAGCGATTTCTGCGCATATCGATTCCGTCGTCAACGACGCGCGGCGCAATGTCACGAAATACGGCGCCAATCGCTGACCGTACGGTCGCTCACGGTCCCATGGGGTCCGGTGGTGTTTTTTGGACTTAACGGCGGATCCGGCACACTCGGGTCGTCATTTGAAGCGCGTTGGAATGCATGGCGACAAAGCTCCTGTTTGACATCGCATGGACCCACGTCACGGCCCGCGTCCGGCAGACGCTGGTCGGCATGGCGGGCGTCTCGATGGGCGTCGGCTTCACCATCATGATGGCGGGCCTGATGGAGGGCTCGCAGATCGACTTTCTGCGCCAGCTCGTCGATACGATGCCGCACATCACCATCCAGGACGAGCGCCGCTCGATCCCGACGCAGCCCGCCGATCAGGAATACGGGGCGGTGCAGATGTCGAACGTCACCAATTTGAACAACCGTCCCGGCATCAAATATCCGGAATCCGTCATGGCGTCGCTGCGCTCGTGGCTTCCCGGAGACGTGACGCCCTCGGTGAGGACCACCGCGATCATCGATCATGGCGGCGGCCGCATCGGTGTCACCCTGATGGGCATCGATCCCCGGCTGGAAGTCCGGGTGTCGAAGCTGGGCTCGCAGATGCGCGAGGGACAGGTAACCGATCTTTCCCGTGCGCCGAATGCCATCATCATCGGCGAGGCGCTGGCGCAGAAGCTGGCGGTCAAGACGGGCAACACGATACTCCTGATCGGCGGCCAGGGCACCGAGGTGACCTCGACCGTGGTCGGCATCTTCCGATCCGGGATGAAGCGCGTCGACGAAGGTCAGATCTATGGCCTCACCGGCTTTGCGCAGATCATGATGGGGCAAAGCGGCGTCATCAACGAACTGCGGTTGCGGCTCAACGATCCCCTGGTCGCGCAGCAGGTCGCGACCCAGGTGGAGTCGCAAACCGGCTACAAGTCGGTCTCCTGGCAGGAGGCGAACGCCGATCTCTTGTCCACCTTTGCCGTTCGCGATTTCATCGTGCTGACGGTGATGGGAGCGATGCTGCTGACGTCGTCGTTCGCGACCTACAACATCATCTCCACGATCACGCATGAGAAGCGGCAGGACATCGCGATCATGAAATCGCTGGGCATGCGGGAATATTGGGTCCGGCGGATATTCATCATCGAATCCGCGATCATCGGAACGGTGGGAATCCTGTTCGGCTGGATCCTGGGCTACCTGCTCTGTTATGGCTGGTCGCACATCACGATCTACAACATGCTGACCGGCGCCAACGTCCCGCTGCAGATCTATTACTCGCCGATGCACTACATCGTTGCCGGCGGCATATCGCTGATTTGCTGCACCGGGGCGGCATTCTTCCCGGCCCGCAAGGCGACCCGCGTGCACCCGGTCGAGATCATCCGGGGCGCCTCATGAGCGAGATTGCCCCATGAGCGAGATTGCCTTGCAGGCGGTGGGACTGGTGCGGCGCATCGAGGGCGCGATCTCGCACACGCTCGTCAACGGCATCGACTTGTCCGTCAACAAGGGCGAGTTTCTTGCGATTACCGGCCCCTCGGGCTCCGGCAAGTCCTCGCTATTGTATCTGCTCGGCCTGCTCGACGCGCCGACCGAAGGCGACGTGGTGATCTGCGGCCAGCCGACCGCCAAACTGTCGGAGTCCGATCGCGCCGATATCCGCCTGACCAGATGCGGCTTCGTGTTCCAGTTTCATTTCCTGCTGCCGGAATTCACCTCGCTGCAGAATGTGACGCTGCCGATGCGCGCCGCCGGCAAGATGTCCGAGAAGGAGATGCAGGAGCGCGGGCTTGAGCTTTTGACGTCGCTGGGCCTCAAGGAGCACGCCAACAAGCGTCCCAACCAGCTCTCCGGCGGCCAAAGGCAGCGTGTCGCGATCGCGCGCGCGCTTTCGAACCGTCCCGAGATCATCGTCGCCGACGAGCCGACCGGCGCGCTGGACACGACCTCCACCGAGCAGGTGTTTTCCATTCTGCGCGACATCGCCGACAGCGGCCGGACCGTCGTCGTCGTGACGCACGATCCGGCGCTCGCCGCCCGCGCCGACCGGCGCATCCACATCGTCGACGGCAAGATCCACGAAACGATCCCGGATGGCGGCCGAAAGGTAGAGCCCGCGGTCGCGGTTGGCGCGGCAACCGCCGAGTCCTGATTTGCTTCGCTGACTATTCCGCTGATCGCGAACGCAGCGAAAGTGACTCCCACACCGCGACGACGATCAGAAGCGCCGATGTGAGCACCGACAGCATCACGGGCGAAAAGTCGCGCGCGAACCACGCCAGCACGGCAAGCGCGATGATGCCGACGCCATGGGAGAGCTGCAGAAAGCCGCGAATGTCGAGCTTGAACAGGATCGTGCCGACCAGAAACAGCAGCGGCCCGCCGATTGCGCTCAGCACGGTGTCCAGATCGGAATGGCCGGTTGGGTGTTTCAGCACCAGTTCGTCGGCGACAGCCGACAGGATGATGCCGGCGACGATCGGCATGTGCAGATAGGTATAGGCCGAGCGCGCCAGCCGGCCGGATTCGGTGGATTTCGAGATCAGTTCGGAGCCCGCTTCCGCGCCCTTGTGGAAATAGATCCACCACATCGCGATGCTGGCGACGAAGGCGGAAGCGAATGCGCCGACGGTCTCGACCGTCCAGGTCAGATCGGCGAAGGTTGCCCCATTGACGACGATGGCCTCGCCGAGCGCGATGATGATGAAGCCGGCGCAGCGCTCGGCCATATGGCCGCCTTCGACATACCAGTCCTCGATCGCGGAAGCGCCGTATTTCGGAATCCAGAAGCGAGCCACCGGCGAGACATACTCGATCGCGAGCGCCAGCGCCCACAGCCACAACCGCCTCTCGCCTTCCACGAAGCCGCCAAGAATCCAGAACACGGCCGAGGCGGAAAGCCAGACCAGGATCCGGATGGCGTTCTGTCGCGCCGCGGTCCGCGACGGTGGGGTCGACAGCAGCCAAAACAGGGTGCGGCCGACCTGCATCGCCGCGTAGGCTCCGGCAAACCACAAGCCGCGCGTTTCGAAGGCGTACGGGATCGAGGTCGACAGCACGAGGCCCGCGAGCATCAGCAAGAACAGCAGGATCCGGACCGGCGTCAGCTCCGGATTGAGCCAATTGGTGACCCAGGTGGTGTAGACCCACACCCACCAGACCGCGAGAAACATGAGCGTTGTCTGGAGCGCGCCGAGCGGCGTGAAGCGGCCGAGCAGCATGTGCGAGACTTGCGTCACCGCGAACACGAACACTAGGTCGAACAGCAGCTCGGCGTAAGTGACGCGGCTGGGCTGGTTCGGCACGATGGCGCGAAACAACGCGCCGCGCGAAATGTCCGCCTTCATCGCTTTATGTTTTCGAGCATGATCTCCGCGCAAACGCGTTCCGCGTTTGTCGCGAGGGAAAACCGGTGCCCACTTTTCCGGATCATGCTCCTAGCCGCCGGGCACGCCGGTCTGCAATGCCAGCGCGTGCAGCACGCCGCCCATCTGGCCGCGCAGCGACTGATAGACGATCTGATGCTGCTGGACGCGGGACTTGCCGCGGAAGGATTCCGAGATCACGGTCGCCGCATAATGGTCGCCATCGCCGGCAAGATCGCGGATCGTCACCTCGGCGTCGGGGATCGCTGCCTTGATCATCTGCTCGATATCGCGGGCGTCCATCGCCATCCCAATCTCGCTCCTTTTGCTGTTCCGGCTATCCTGCCCTTTTGGCGCTCGAATCGCGACGGCCGGCCTCGCGCGACCGTGAGACCCAAACTTAGCGCGGATGGCCTTTCAGGTCACGTGCCGGGCGACTATATTCTCGATCCAATCCCTGCAAAACCGAGGGATCGCAATTTGCGATCACAACGGACTGACCAAAGGGCTGAAAATCATGAAACTCCCAGGTCCCGACCATCCTATCACCATCACCACCAACCCCAAGCGCGTGCGCGTTCTCGCCGACGGCGTCGTCATCGCCGAGACGACCCATGCACTGACGCTGAAGGAAGCGAGCTATCCCGCCGTGCAATATGTGCCGCGCGCGGATGCCAAAATGAACCTCTTGAAGCGGACCGACCGCGTGACGCACTGCCCCTACAAGGGGGATGCGAACTACTTCAGCATCCTCGCCAACGGCAAGGCGATCGAAAACGCGATCTGGACCTACGAGACGCCCTTCCCGGCCATGACCGAGATTTCCGGCCACCTGGCGTTCTATCCGGACAAGGTCAAAATCGAGGAAGTGGCGTAAGGCATTTCCGCAAGTTTCCGTCATGGCCGGGGCCATAGCCTTCCGAAGGACGGCGTCGCTTCCGCTCGCCTACCGTCCGAAGGACGGCGTCGCTTCCGCTCGCCTACCCCGGGCCATCCAGGTCTTGCTTACAGGTCTTGCTTAGCACCTGACCAGCATGCGGATGCCCGGGCACAAGGCTTGCGATCGGGCCCGGCGGGGTGCCGGGCACGACGTTCGCATGACAACGTCCCGGCGCCTTAGCGCTCACGACTCCACGGGAAGAGTGAGGCGGGGAAATCTGCCGCATAGCGGTGACCTATCGGCGGGCGGGGCTGTTCTTCCGGGGTATTTGGATCAGGCTCCACTAGCTTCCGATACAGATGCCAGGTGGCATGACCGAGCACCGGCAGAACGACAGCGAGACCGACGAAGAGCGGTAGCGAGCCGATCACCAGCAGCGCCGCAACGATCAGTCCCCATACGGCCATCGGAATTGGATTCTCCATCACGGCCCGCAGCGACGTCCGGATTGCGTCTATCGCAGACGCATGCCGGTCGAGCATCAACGGAAACGACACAACACTGACGCACAGGGCGACGACGGCGAACAGGAAGCCGATGCCGCAGCCCACGATGATGAGCGACCAGCCTTGCGGCGTCGTCAATACGCGCCTTGCGAAATCAGGGATGCTTGCAGCGGGAGCATGGCCGAAAGTAGCAATGTAGATAGCGTCCGCGGTGGCGATCCAGGTCCCGAACAGAACGAGCAGTAGTACGCCCAGCTCGATAATCGCGCCGAACGACGGCGCGCGCAGCACATCTACCACATGCCACGCTGCGGCTTCCTCGCCGCGCTCGCGGCGGCGGCTGAGCTCGTAGAGGCCGAGCGCGGCGAAAGGACCGATCAATGTAAAACCGGCGGCCAGCGGAAACAGCAGCGGCAGCACGGAATGGCCAAGGACCAGTCTGAATAGAACAACACCGAGAACCGGGTAGATCACGCAAAGGACAACGGCGTGAGTTGGTATGGCCTTGAAGTCTTCCCAGCCCAGGCGCAGCGCGTCGCTCAAGTCGGAAAGGCCGATTTTGCGAACGACAAATACGGTGGAGATTCCGAACCATTGTAGTTTAGGTCTTGCGAAATACTGTGTGGCCATCGCCCCGGTCTCCTTGCTCGTGGTCGCAGGAGGGGAAGGGCGTGCCCTCAAGCGGCGCACACCCGCCTCACGCGCGAAAATCGCGACTGAGTCCGGCAAACCAAGCTTAACGAAAAGGAGCTTTGCCGGACGACACCTGTCGCGACCGGAACAGTGAGCTTAGCGCGGTGGAAGCAAGAAGCAAGATAGCGCTGACGGTTGGGTGAATTGTGCATCTGCACACACATCGTTTGTTGCGTTGCATCACCAAACGATCGATGCCGACGGATACTCGACGGAATTGTGCGCTAAATCCGCTAGATCGGGGCGTGACACAGCCTCCTATTGAGCTATTGACGCGTATTGAGCTATTGACGCGAAGGCTCGACGGGTATCATCTTAAAATCGTGAATGCCCTAGCTGCTGTGAAATGAGCGGTCGTGATGTTCTATATGTCAGGCTTTGACGTCACGACCGGTTGAATGGGCGAGGCAAGAGGCACGACGATGGCGAAGGTGAAGTCCGCCATCGCGATAGATGTGAGCTCCGCCCTTTAGTTCTGGTTCGTATCCGCGGCCTTGAATGGCAAGGATGCAGGAGGGATGGCTGTAGCGCTCATACTGCTTTTGGTTGCGGTCGCCTCGGTGCTGTTTCACCTCTTCAGCCCGTGGTGGTGGACACCGCTCGCCTCAAACTGGGGCTACATCGACGACACGATCACCCTGACGTTTTGGATCACCGGGGCGGTCTTCTCCGCGGTCGTCGTGTTCATGGCCTATTGTGTCTTCCGTTTTCGTCACAAGGAGGGAAGGCAGGCAGCCTACAATCCCGAAAACAAGAAGCTCGAATGGTGGCTCAGCGTCGGAACTGCGATCGGTGTCGCAGCCATGTTGGCACCGGGGCTGGTTGTCTGGCACCAGTTCGTCACGGTTCCGGCCGATGCGACCGAGGTAGAGGTCATGGGACAGCAGTGGATGTGGAGCTATCGGCTTCCCGGAAAGGATGGCCGGCTCGGCACCTCCGATGCCCGCAATATCGGTTCCGACAATCCGATGGGGTTGAATCCCGACGATCCACACGGACAAGACGACGTCGTCATTCAAAACGACGACTTGCACCTGCCGGTTGGGAAACCGGTGAAGGTCTTGCTCCGCTCAATTGACGTCTTGCATGATTTCTATGTGCCCGAGTTCCGGGCGAAGATGGATATGATACCCGGTTCGGTTACGTACTACTGGTTCACGCCCACCCGCACCGGAACATTCGAGGTCCTCTGTGCGGAACTCTGCGGTGCCGCGCATGCGCAGATGCGGAGCAAGGTCATCGTAGAGGAAGCGAAAGAGTATCACGCGTGGCTGGAGAAGCAGCGGACGTTCGCCGAGTTATCGGGGCAGCGCAGCACGAAGGCGGCCTATAAGACAGGAAGCGAATGAAAATACCTCTGAGGAGACGCCGCATATCGTAAGGCGAACTCCTCGCTGAAGAGTGGACCGAGGAGGGTATTCCGATGGTCGATATCCCGTTTGACACAGTCGCAGGCATCCCGCCGGCCGAAGTGGGTGAGGTCGAGCTCTATCATCCGAAAAGCTGGTGGACCAGGTATGTCTTTTCGCAGGACGCCAAGGTTATCGCCATCCAGTACTCGATCACGGCGATGGCCATCGGAATGGTTGCGCTGGTGCTGTCGTGGCTGATGCGGCTGCAACTCGGATTCCCGGGCACGTTTTCGTTTATCGACCCGAACCAATATCTTCAGTTTATCACCATGCACGGCATGATCATGGTGATCTATCTTCTCACCGCGCTGTTTCTGGGAGGTTTCGGAAACTACCTTATCCCGCTGATGGTTGGCGCCCGGGACATGGTTTTCCCCTATGTCAACATGCTGAGCTACTGGGTCTACCTGCTCGCAGTCGTGGTGCTGGCCTCGACCTTTTTCGTGCCCGGCGGGCCCACCGGCGCCGGCTGGACGCTGTACCCACCTCAGGCGATTCTCTCCGGCACCCCGGGGCAGGATTGGGGCATCGTTCTCATGCTGGCCTCTCTGATCCTGTTCATCATCGGCTTCACCATGGGCGGGCTGAATTACGTGGTGACGGTGCTGCAGGCGCGCACGCGCGGCATGACGTTGATGCGTTTGCCCTTGACGGTGTGGGGCATTTTCACCGCCACCGTCATGGCGCTGCTGGCCTTCCCGGCGCTGTTTGTCGCCTCGGTGATGCTGCTGCTCGACCGCCTCCTGGGAACCAGCTTCTTCATGCCCACACTCGTCGAGATGGGCCAGCTGACGAAGTATGGAGGCGGCAGCCCGATCCTGTTCCAGCATCTTTTCTGGTTCTTCGGTCAT